>Ga0123352_10009617_pt1 | contig 15130 bp, 16 predicted proteins | sample TergutLab28metaG_FD_89700 | JGI IMG/M metagenome (GOLD analysis project Ga0123352, IMG submission 89700) | Labiotermes labralis P1 segment gut microbial communities from Petit-Saut dam, French Guiana - Lab288 P1 | ecosystem: Host-associated > Arthropoda: Insects > Digestive system > Gut ... | reverse complement strand
CGATTTCATGAGCAGCGCTTAATGATTTGTTTTTTAAATTTAAGACCACTTTCTGACCGTGGTCAGAACTGTGCGCCTGAGCCAAATGTACCTTTTTCACTCCACCTCACTAGTCTCCTGACTGAGCAGCAGCTGAGAATGTACCCATTAGGCGGGCGAATGGCGCGCCGCCGGACCATTAGGACTGGAGATACACAACAAAAACGATCTGTACCCTTCATTCAATATTTGCTCAAATATTTTGCTTACCCGCTTACCTGCATACATTATATAGCTTATGTGTCATCGTGTTTCTTAGCCGCTTATGCGCTGGGTAAGAAAGTGGACAGAGTCACAACTCGACTAAGATTCAGCAAGTGTTTCTGCGCACGCGCTGTGTGACAAGGATAGGCTGTTTTTGTTGTTGTTGTTGTTACTACTGTCCGGTCGTGCAGTTGCATTTTTCGCACGATCTGACTTCTAGATTAACAACAGCCACTGTCAAAACACTTGAATTTGAACTTCGCGTACCACTGGACCTGATGTTTGAAAGAATCGTTTCGGTTGTTAGTGCCTCGGTGAACCTGCGACTGGCAAACTTGCTGCTAAGACCAATACTGTGTTACTTTTTTGTCACTTCCATTACAGAAACGGCTGCTTTAACGAAGCACTCTGAAAGAACAAGACAAACCCCACATACGATTAAGAAGGTAACAAAGCAGCTGTTCGTCTATGACGAATCGGAGTTAGCCCACCTCATACAGGGTCTGCTTTGCATTCAAAAGGTTACTTGGACCGAAACCCGCGATCAAAATACCTTGACCGAGGTTTTCATTGACCTTCTCACAGACCTAAGACGTTTTGCCCTTTTAGGATTTTCTAGTTGACTTAGTAAAAGTTTCGCGTCATGTGCGAATTTGAGAAATTCACCCTTTTCATGCTACGTTTTAGTAACAAAGCTTCTGTCAGACAGTGTCATTCTAGCTCACGATTTCTACAACTAGTTGTGTCTGTTCATGTATTTCAGACGTTTCTCTCAAAGAGCTTTTCGTACAAAACAAATCCAGTCTGTTAACATCAAGTGTCTTTAAATGAGGTATCTCCTGCATGGCATGGTAAAGGTTTAGAAATCATCTGCAAATAAGACAAGCATAAAATAAGAAACTTACACAAATTAGCACCTAAGGTTTCGTATTAAAATGTGCAAATACGACCCGCGAAAAAAAATCCATTTCATCCAAGGCAATGTTCAAATATTGATTACCATACGACTCTTTAAGAATCTGTACTTACTCACACATAATCTGCGTCTAGAGAAACTGAGATCAGATTCAGAATTCGACAGAAATGTGAGTTTTGCACCACAAACAGTTCTGAAAGTAAAACAGTACGTTTAGAACATGGATATGAACTTTCGGAATCCATAAAATGCGAGAAAATTTGACTAACCGAGTACCTATTAGCACCTCAGACAGAACTCTACTCCATGGAGTTAGTTAGTCTTTTAGTTAAATGTTTCATTTAAAAATGAATTATAATATGCATGTTATTTCAGAGAGTGGAATGGAAGAACCCCCTTATGATGTATTTTTAAAAAATATCTGTCGATTTGTGACCGAAGATGTTCCTTCTGGGGGAGGGGGGGATAACCGAAGGGATAATAAGAAACAATATGACACAAACAATAATAATGTTTCCTGCTTCACCTTACCATCTATTTCACTGTATAAAATGCAGACCAGAAACATTTCTGTTGAAGGCAGATATCCGCCTAGCACATCTCTCGTTGTAACGCATTTTACCCTGACATGGGACAGATGTTTCTTCGTCTCAGTCAACATTATTCAAACGTGAAGGCAAAAGAGTCAACAAAGTGTGTTATCTTATCACTGTGTGCCACGAGATACGCTACAGGTGCTCTTAAAACTGCGTCTTCTGCTCTTCTCATAATGAGACCGTCATATCTTACGCTTTCTGCTTCTTCAGCAGAACATTACCGCCAAGGACTTAAAGGAGAGGGTAAAAGACTTTGGTAACCTTACTTCCGTCAGAAACCTTGATGAGGAAATGGCACTTGTAATATCTAAGAGATTATGGAGTGCAATGATAGAACACTGGTATCCTCAGTATCAAAGTAATCATACTATGTAGTCTTGATGCAAATTGTGTTCTTGGTCCGATTTTAACCAAAACTTCGATGTGTCGACAGATTTTTAATAATGTGTCCCCAGTAACAGTGTTCATGAAAATCCGTCGAGTGGTAATTGAGTTATTCCGTGCAAGACGATGAAAAGACGGACGGATAGACGTGACGAAGCTTACAACTCGTACTTATCGCAACTGTTCTGCAAACGCGCCTGAAGACATAATTTGAAAATATGAACTGGATATTTCAACGTATTACCCAGTACTGGCATGGCGTAACTGAGGAAAACTGCAAACAGCCAGTCTCCAAGCTGAAAACAACGTGGCATCTCCCGACTACAAACGGCTAACAACTCAGACATTACGGAAGAAGTTAAAAGTTAGAAATTTACGCATATTTTAATATATGATCGCTCATTACCTTCACTACAAATCCAAGCAACATCGCTACAATCAACTCACAGTTCCCATTACACTCCACTGCGGCAATCAAGATTAAAGAGAGGAAATGGAAATTGCGATGGAAAGGCCGCCACACGCTGAGGCAACCAAACGGAGCTACTGAGAAGTCGGCACTGGACTGGAATCCCCAAGGACTGAGGAGACAAGCACGCCCCAGAAAGACCTGGAAGAGGATTGTAGACGTAGAAACCAATTAAGGTGGAATGATCTGGAGTGAAATAAAGAGGCTGGCCAACAACAGGAGTGGATAGAAACGTTTTATTGCTGCACTGTGCACTACTACAGGCAGCGACAGGAATTGATGATGATGATGTAACACTGCAGTTATTATACGGAGAAAAATAATTATCTGCAGTACATTATCTCGATTTTTTGGCGCGAGTAATTTCAGGTAAGGATAGATTAAATTTACTTTCATAACTTCCAAATGGCTTTAGAACGGAATTCGCTTTACCCATGCAAGGATTCTAATGCCATGCGCAAGTAAAGAACAGAGGTGTAAATGTTCAATGGCACAGAAATGTTGACAGACCTCCACGCAACATGGTCGTTTTCAGCTAACACTCAAGCGGCTCGAACGACTTTCGTGAAATATCTCCCACATCGAATTTCATTCAGATAACTGATTGGTTCTCGAGGTGTCATATGAGTATGGCCGGACATCGATTTCATATAAGTACGGGGCGGGGGAGCAGATTATTGTGCACGACTTCGTGCTGCTGAACCAGTGAATCTTTAGCCGTTCCTTACCTAAATAAGACCAGCTGACACATCCAGTTTCGACCCCTCACAATCCATAGTGAATAACAAATTCTCTGAGAACGTAGCCCCTGGAAATGTTTACTGTCGTGCTTAACAACACGGTACTAATTACTGGAGCAGCCCGTAACGCAAACACGCATGGCTCCACTGACACGGTACCACTTCCCTTCATCTGCAGTCTGCAATACATGCTCTGCAGAAGCCAGCACTTCAAATGGAGAACACATGTTACTGACAGTAAGAATGTCAGTCATTATCATTCCCACAGAAACCTTGGGTGACGCCTTGAATCCCAAGACAGTTCCTCCAGGACATGTGACTGATAAAGTGGCACTAACTCACTAACCGAACGAAAGAGGAGTCCGTCAGTAACGGTCGCCCAGGTTCTCTCTCTCTCTCTCTTTTTGCAACAGCCCCCACTGGACCAGGGCCTCCTCATTCACGAGGTTTCTATATCACACACGACGACGCATCACAGTCGGTAGGGCTCCTCTGGACGAGTGATCAGCTCGTCGCAGAGACCTCTACCTGACAACACACAACGCTCACAACAGACAGACATCCATACCCCCGGTGGGATTCGAACCCACTATCTCAGCAGGTGAGCGGCCGTAGACCTACGCCTTAGACAGCGCGGCCACTGGGACCGGCCTCAGCAGGTTAATAAGCAGTTTTATGGAACCCGAGAGGTAACTACGGTTTTCACAAGAGCCCCTCTGTGGTTCCTGTGCTATGACAGATTAATACACTTCACACCCTTATACACTACTTAAATACACCTTTCGTTTTCTAATATGTATTTTATTCCAAACTACCCTTAAGCTTTCCTCCCGGCCCTTAGATCTCCCACTTCATAAATCTAGCCCACGAAACGACCACTTACGGCCACAATCTTCCAAGTTCATCCGGCATCTTCTCATTGAAATCTACAGCCCATAATATATTACATACTGAAGAAGAGCCGTTCAATAAGCAAGAATAAGAAAAAGGAGCACATTTTAGTCCACGTTCACGCCGAATCCCACCCATTTCCACAGCCCAGTCCGCAGAACAGACAAATATCGCCTTTGAAGTCGGAAATGACTGACCACAGACCAAATTTCCTTAGTGTCATTAACACGGGAGTTAAAAAGATCGTCATTCGCGAAATCCAGCTGGAGAGATAGTTCTGTGGTGCGGTGGCGGGAAGCAGGATGTGACGGAACATCGAAGTATACAAGAATGTGCTACAAATGCCATTAAGAATGTGTGGCCATTTCAGCGAAGGAAATGGGGGTACAATGGTGCGGGGGAGCAGCCGGGTGGGGGAGGGGGGGGAAGAGTGAATAATGTACGTAAGAACGGTGGGAAGAGAATGTATAAACAGTATCGAGAGAAAAATGACAGCACAATTCTGGTGACGACAACAGAAGAAAAGGAAAACAAAAACCATACATCAAAAATAGAAGAATTTATAATGGAAAAAGGATAAATATATGAAAGAAGCAAACACATTAGAAGAAAAGAATCTGGAGGGCGAGAAAATGGGAATGAGAAGAAATGAAAAATAAAGGGAAGGCAAACACTGTATAAACAGGCAACTGATAACATATTGCAGAAAAAAGCGCCGTTACATTGATGTGTCGAGTTAAACAGGATAACAGGAAATAGCAGACATTTATACACGGAAAAGGGCATGTTATCACCGAACATCAAAATGTACACCTAGAGGCAGAAGAAAAACTAGAATACATCGATAGACTGGGTTCTTGAATCGTTCGTGTGTGTGTAAACTCCGGTGAGGCAATTGTACAAAGATTGCTGAAATCCAGCGCGTTGGCGAGATATTAGTTATTCAACGTCAACCTTTAGCAACATTAGTGTCGTTCTAGAGCAGGCATGTACGTACGTACCACCTTAGGCCCGCGAATTTTTGTTGTTCTTGGGATATGCCATCCAACACTTAATGGTTGTATTCAAAAATAAACTGGTATTTTTCAAGAACATCGGACACTGCAACAGGTTACGGAGACACGGTCTAGCATTCAGATATGATAGGCAGACAGAGAGGGAGGCTTGAAACTTATCTACGATTTATAGAAAGAAGCCCAGCATTTGACGGATACGATAAAAACGTCAGTGCCAAGTATTCTCTAAAGAGGGTCCGATTTTAGACTTTGATTTTTGGTTGGATATGACACAGCATCCTACAGCCTTAAACGTGCAAACACACGGACAAATGTTATTGGCAGATACGTAGGGAACACAGTCGCTAAAATTAGAGTTTCTGACGTAAGATATACTTGTGCGAAAAGCAGTTACAAGCATACAAGAAATCAAACAAAGCAATTTGACACTCGGAATTCTCTAATGCAGTAAACTACGAACCTGAAGTTGAGAGTCTGAGACAAAATCTAACCATGCGGGACTGCAGGTTCCTCCGCGAAGTAGAAGAGAACTGCGCTCATCTGGGTTATTACGCAGCGGGTGATGGTAATTCTTTACTGATTTTTCGGGACAAATTATCGGTCCCATTTCCACGGATCAAGAATCCTTCAAGGGACGAATCCAAGAAGGATTAGTGTACCCTGAAGATGGGGCCGATATGTTGTCCCTAAATGTCGGTAAGGAAGTACCACAACTGGCTGCATAACCCAGAATAGAAGCAGTTCTCAAGGTCCCACCACTTTAACACACATGGAACACCTTTTCTCACATTTTCGCCTTCCTTTTCACTATATGAAGGCAAGATCTCGGGATTCCAGACGCTCCTCACAGATTTACGGAGATGTGAATGAATGAATAAAAAATAATTTCTTAAAACATATTTTCTTTTTGAAAACCGACACAACGACCTTCACAATAAATTTCCCCAGGTCTGTAACAGATATACCACTGCACTTGCACTATCGCCTGCGCGTACGTCTTATACACAGAAATATCAATAGGCATACGGCCGAACATATGTTAAATAACTTCAGAGCTGTCTCATCTGACATAAAAGCTGGCATTTCTGACGAGAAATCAAATAACTAGGGCCCCCATGTTACTCGTACATTGACTGAAAGTAATTTAGAACTGTCTTATACAGAGGTTCAACAAATTTTATTAAAAAAAATAAAATTACATTAAATCTTCATTACAAGTACTGTAACAAGTCACACCGTTCGGTACAAACATTTCAAACTGGACCGCAAGGAATTAGTATCATCCAAAGAGATGACTCTCCAATGCATGGCCATCGACAAAGGCAAGGACTCTTTCCAAAGCAGGAGGTGCAGGATGGTTACTTACTGGGCGTACCACCAGGTTTAACATTAAAAGATTTCTGTATTTTGCATTGCTCTTAGAACAAACAGTATTGCTTCCCTAAACAGCATTCAATTACTGGGTTTTACAACCGAGATGCTCGTGTTTCTTGAGCGGTAAAAACTGAATTTATACATACAATCCCGGTTACTTTTTGTCTTCCTTGCACGGTTTCAAAATGATGTTTCGCAATAAACGCAAGAAATCTTTGGCAAATTCCTTCCGGTCTTTCTGTCTGTGCAGAAGATACCATACAAGGCACCTGCTTGGTCCTGCAGTTGTTACTTGATATCTACATAAATTATAACAGTCAATACAGCATAGATTTGGTATTTCTTAAAGTAATATGTTTCGACCAGAATGGGTCATCTTCAGACTAAATACGTACATGTGAAAACAATAAAATGTTCTCGGGCTAACAGCCGCATCAGGTGGGTGAAAGGCGAATAAACCGACGGTTTGAGGACCATCCCTGTCCTCTACCCTCCTTCATGACGAGGACAGAGATGGTCCTCGAACTGTCAGTTTATTTGCCATTCAGCCACCTTATGCGGCTGCTAGCCAGAGAACATTTTATTGAATTCAGTCACCGTGAGAGTTCCAAACTATATGTCACATGTACAAACACATAGCTTTATGTAAATAACGAGATCTCAATTTACAAATTCGTTACTTTTCTTCACTACGTGTTACAAATGTGGTTAAAATCTAATTACAATCAAGCGGTGATGTGGTAGTATAGCACCCGATTTAGTTTACCGAAGACGTGAAGCTATCGGTTGTTATACTCCTGTGATATTAATGATATAATAAAGGAAGAATCAAGTATATTCAATGTCACGTAGTTAATGCTGTGGTTAGAATTGCTGAAATCTATAGTAGTAGCTGGTAGCGATGTTACCTTGGCAAGAAATGGAACAACTTCTTTGTCAGGCTGTGGAATGCCATTCTGGTGTTGCTTGTATGACAACCGACGATGTACTGATACTCTGATTTCCCTGCCGGTTGTGTCTCAGGTTGTTACGCCATCTGTTGTGTACCAAGTTGCTTGACAACATCGAAGAGTGCATTTTTTTTAAACTGTATTTTCAGGCGGGTTCGCAAAATTGCGAAAAGCGACTATTAGCTTCGTCATGTCTGTCTGTCCGTTTACCCGTCTGTTCGAATGGAACATCTCGGCTCCCATTAAACGGATTTTCATTAAATATATTTGAGTATTTTTCGAAAATCTGTCGAGACATTTCGAGTAATTTTTATCACATCTCGCTCAATTACTATTAGAATGAGAAATATTTCAAACAAATTTGTAGAGAAAATCAAAACACATTTTAGTTGCAATATATTTTTTTTCGAAAATCGTGCCTTTTTTTATATAATGTGGAAAAATAATGTAGTGCGGTGCAGGACACACATGACAATATGGCGCATGCGCATTGCATGCTGTACACCTAAGGCTACAGACACACACTCAGAATAAATAATACTTGCTGCTTTTCCACTGCAACAACAGTTACATGAACGCGCCTCGCCGTTACCTTACACGTACACTGCCACACTGCCTGTCTTGTTGTCATTTAGTTGAGTACGCATACCTGAGGGCGTAATCTGACTTTAAGGACGGCCTATACAGCGAAACACGTGTGGCACAACTAATTACAATTATGTGACCTTGTGTTCGGATTATTTGCGGATCAATGAACTAAATATTATCCCATAATTCCACATGCGACATTCCAAGTTTCTGATACATTCCGTTCCCCTAAGTGTGTGGCCCTGTCTTATATCTGTCCTCGAAACGTGAAGAGAACATTGAGCACACTTTAGCTTACTAGTTAAGAACACACAACAATTTTACCGCCACTCCACCTGTACATATTTGTGACACAGTCCCTAATATCACGAAAGTTTCGTCAATACCAATTACACGTCAGTCCCATGATGGATCTATAAAGCTGCACAGGTCTCCAGAGAACTGTCCTTAAGCATAAGTATAACTCTGACCTCCTTCTACCCATAGAAGTAATAAATGGCTTTATCAGTACTGCAATGTCACAATCAAATACCTGAATAGGAACGTCTCGATAATGAATCCTACAGCACTTTAAATTCATTTTCTCGGCATTTTTATTACGATCTGCCGCTTGGCAAGATGACATCAGCGTCTTGCAAGATCAGTCTGGGCAGGAGGTTGAACAGTTGAGGACAAGTGGAAAGCAGAAAACAACAGGCACTTGTCATTCCAGAGCGCAGACATTTTAATAATATGTTCTGAATACAATGAGACTACAGCACAGAGGAGGCGCTCTTCAAACCCTGACAAGTGAACAGGTACGCGGGTTAAAATTAACATAACCGACAGTCCAGGTTAGCATGTATGGTAATCAGGGATTCAGTCCTGAAATTTACAGACAAGAAGCAAATGAAGTAAGGCAACTTTATATGGAACAGATCCTAGCCTGGATATCGTGCCAGCAAGAGTGCAAACAATTTAGGGCGGTGGCTCGGTCTGTGTAACGTGGAGATATAATGCAACACAGATCACAAACTCCTAAGTTCGTTTCAGCGTCTACAGACCAAGTTTTCAAGACTGGCAAAATGTATCAGAATTATCATACACAGGCGCCTTACGTACGTCTGTATGCATGAAGTTGTTCTGTTGAAAAAGAGTGAAACACTGAGGTTACAAAAACACTCAAAGACGACGAGGTGGTCGAACAATGGAAGGGTTCCTGATGGTAATAACAATGAAAACGACATACAGACGGCGAGGTGAAAGAGGCCAAACTCATATAAAATAAAAAAAGGAAAACATGGGAAGAAGGTAAAGAAGAGAGGAAACGAAGTTGAAAATAAAAATAATTAATGAATAAAGGAGACAAGAAAATAGGGAATATAAAACGTCAAGGAGTAAATCAAGGGTACAGGGACGACAGAATGATAAAAAGAATATTACCATCATCATCATCACCACCACCACAACCACCACCACCATTAAAGGTCCACCAATTTTTAACAAATCTAAGAGCCACCTCCAAGTTCAAGGCAACATGAAGTAAGTTCCACATTGAGGACTCACACATCTGGATTGACTTGTGAACCTCACAGTTATCTGGTACTTTTTTGCTTGGTAGCCTACACATTTTTCATATATACAAAAATAGTTGCACTAATTATGCTGAAAATATTAGAAGACAACGCACAAAATTTAGTCCCTGGGCGACAAGGCGCTAAGATATGTGCAGCCCTCATCCCCCCTCCTCCTCATCATCAGCAGCAGCAGTAGCAGCAGCAGCAACAGCGACGACAACAACAACAGTAACAACATTCACGGATAAATCACATTCCCATATTTGCATCACCAGACCTTTCCCAGTGGGCGCTCACCCTTCTAGTTGGCATGGCTGTTTGTCCGCGTTCAAGCTGTCTTTAGATGAGTGACCCTCATTGTCGTGGATTACAATGCATCTGTACAACAGGTAATTCGGTTGTTCTAGTTCGACCAAAGCCATACAGGCAGCAGACTTGGCACCAACACCTGAATGGAACGAATTACTGAACACGCTCTACAAATCTAACAAAAGTGTTAGTCAACGACGCTGTCAACTGCGAAGATTCTGTAGCTTTGGTGATGGACGAATGAGTATGGGACATTACTGGAATGATTCTGACACGGCTAAGCCGAAATATTTAGAAAAAAAAACCATCCTAGTGCCACTTTGTCCACCATAACCCCCACAAGAACTGGCCTGGGATTGAAGCTAGGCGTCCGCGGTGACAGGTCAGCCATTAAACGACGGAGCCATAGCAGGCCATTGTAAAAAAAAAAGTCTTGTGGAACTGACACTGTTTAGTCTAAGTTTCTTCGGAACGCTGGCAAATATTTGTAAGATTATATGGCGTCACATCCCAGGAGACAATTGCCTCCGAGGGAACCTCAAATCTAACACAGTATTCAGGAATCCAACACGGACCCCTGCAGAGTTGGAACAAAACCCTCTGAAGGCCTACATCCACTTCTACAACTTATGCACACAGCTGAGCCGCTTGATTCATGTCTGTCATTGCAGCAATTATCGATGTCCTACGAACATATGTTCAATAGCATTATCATTCGCGCGACACCCACAACCAAACGAACGACAGATGTATTACGCATGAAGGCTCGTGTACACGACATAACAACCCGTTACGTTAATTTCAGATGCTTCACATCGAGTGGTACACGAAATCAGTTGTTCTCTCATTACAGCTAGTACCCAAAATGAAGAAACAATGGGAGATTTTAAACGTGCTCTTTCTTCGAAACAAATGGAAAGAGGGATTTCAATCTGATATGGGGGTTGACATCAAATGCTGCCACGTGAGCTTTATTTTGGTTTGTAAAATGTCACCTTACTTCTGTGCTCAATTCCCTACCATGACGTGAAGGAAGAACAGAGCTGTTAACGCCACATATTATTCTCCTCTGAACTAGAAGGTGGTGTCAAATTCATTCTCCGAGGACCGGATGGACACCCAGAGCTGCTCTGGATGCAGTGGCGAAGAGAAAAATCTCTGCTAGGTGGGAGAATCGAAACCCGATCCACCGCTCCGTCCAGCCCTTAGGCCAGTCATTACGCCAGGCTGCGCCGACTATGACTTTAGTTTGAATCTATCACTACTCCTACTTCACATCCAGCCCAGATCGGACGGCATGAACTTTATAAACGGTTCGTTGTTGGCAAGACCGACACAGGATAAACCTCGAACATCATTAAGATTCAAACTTTTTATTTCAAATATTTTTCGATAGTGTGCAATTAATTAGAGACAAAGGAAAACCACGCACCCCGACACACTGGCAATTTTTAGTGACAATTTCCTCTACAACAGTTCAACTTAATTCCACCAAGACAAAATAAAACACCATTTTACATCTGTATATCATTTCCGAAATATAAAACATCGTTTCTTATATAATTACCTATTCCTACTGCGCCATTTATAGGTCCATTTAGTCAGCCTACACCTCGTCATGCTTCAATGCCTACATGCAGACATTACGGGAAAACAAGCTTATTTACTAGAGGCAAATATCTACAAAAAGAAATCCTAGCAAGCTATTTGGTTTGCTTCAGTCTCTCAAAAAGCCACACTTATCTCCTTCCATATTCTTATCCGCCCACCATTCTTTGATAATTTTTCATTCGATACTATGTCTAGTTGAAAGAGCACCATTTACCCTTCCATGTACAAGACCCTCTGCTTAAAAAGCAATGCTCTGTATGAATTTAGCCTGTTTTGTGCCTGATGAGCGGTGAATTTAACAGCCTATCGACCACTAAAGAAACGCACTGTCCTAGTGTAATTATGCTATAAGAAAGAAACATATCGCATATGGTCATTGGGATTTCTCGACCCTTGAAGATTAGATAGGTTGTTCCGAAACGTCGGTAAGGAATTACCGCTATACGCTACGTAAGATCCCAGAAGAACGCAGATCTCATCTACTTCGCGGCGGAGGCCTGAAATCACGCGAAGCATCGTTGATCGAGAAATTACTGTACCTGATTCGCGAACAGTGACTGCTTGTGATTGAAATGTGCTCCCTAAAGACAATCCGGTAGCGTCGGAATATGTTGTGGATCGAATATAATTAGTACTTATTGTACTGTTGTGCTGAGATGGTGTTAGTAAAATACCAGGTACTTTAAAAGCCCCAAAGATTTTTCTTGGGCTGCCTGACCCTAACGAAGAAGGCATTAGGATCCTTCGAGACGACGCCAATCTTCACCCAACGACATAGCGTGACAACCAATAAGACGCAGCTGACGTAACCTAGAATTCTGCAAGCCCCATCGTCATCCACAGGTACACGCTGCTGCACTAAGTCATTATCTATAAACCTACAATTCGATAACAGGATATCAGTCCGGATGAAGGTAAGAGAATTGTGAATATGAACGGCCGAAATTTGAAAAGAAAACACCCTTCGGATTACAACATAACAATCTGTAACCGTAACTTTCAGGTGAGACATACCCGTTGTGTTGTATAAAATTATAAATAAAAACCATATAAAGTCAAACAATATATGGTCCTAAATATGAAAACGGGGAAGGAAAAGTCGGACGAATCGAGAACTAGAAGAGATGAGCAAAAGAGAAAATATAGTAAAATTGATAAAAGGGCAAATGATAAGCTGGTTAAGTCACCTAGAGAGAATGGAGGAGGACAGAATGCCCAAAAAACCTTCACTCAGGAACTGGAAGGGACGAGAAGAAGGGGAAGACCCAGGAAAAGATGAAGTAGAAAGAGATCTTCAAGTGCTGGGAGTGAGAAGATAGACAGAGTAGGTGGCAGATAGGAAAAAATGGAAGGACGTTGTTCGACATGCCAAAGCCCACAGTGGGCTGTAGTGCCAATGGAAGAAGAACACAGTCAAACACAACTAAATTTATGATTTTATTAAGGTGTATTTCTTACACTGTTTCGTTCAACGACATGTTTTGGCTCTAATTATGAGCCATCTTCAGGTTGATTACTTTCTTAGCAAGGTAAAATATACAATTAGCAATGCTTAGATGTCGTAGGTAACAATAACAATAACATTGTTAATTGTATATTTTACCTTACTAAGTAATCAACCTGAAGATGGCTCATAACTAGAGCCGAAACATGTCGTTGAACAAAACAATGTAAGAAACACACCTTAATAAAATCACTGAGTTGTGTTTGACTATATATTGTTTATATTTATAATTCTGTAACCGTAAGTCCCGAAAATTCAATCACAATACTGTAAATGACAGAGTTCTTAGAAAATATAAGCACACTGCATCACTTTCACACAAAGGCGTGTTACCTTAATTCTGCATCCATTAGACCCTACATGCACACATATTTGTGACTCCATCGTAGGATTAAAAACAGAGTCTCATAAAGTACGATGTCACGAACATTATGTAGCTTCTAATAAAAATACTCTTGTTCTGTAATTTACTTTATTTTCGTCTACAAAGGATAAACACAATTAAACAAAAATCATATGAAAATTTATCCTCACAAAGAGCACATACTTTGAAGCGAAAGTCAATAAAGCGTAAAATTCTGCTAGATAATTAACCAATATATAAAATGTGTATATTTAAATATACTTAGTCTTACTGAAATTTGTGGGACACGCGGTGGTGTCGCTGGTTGAGGCACTGTGCTATAAGCCAGAAGGTCGAGAGTTTGATTCCCGATTGACATAATCCTTCCGGCCGCACTATAGACCTGGGATCGACTCAGTCTCTAACAGAAATGAGTACCAGTAATATTTTCTGGACAGCAAAGGCGACCGGTGCGTAGGGCTGACAACCTAACTACCTTCATGTGCAAATTGTTATGAAATCTTGGAGCCTCAATCTCCTGGAACCTTCAGGGCCTATCCAGGTATGTACAGGTATCGCTTTAACTACTGAAATATGTAACCAATTTAAAGTATATCGATGACCATTTATACGTGCAGGTGGAGTTAATTACAGACGTTGGAAACTAATGTCCAGAATAAATGATATGATACATTCGCTAACTGAAATTGGGTTGATATCCGGTGGCAGTAGCACAGTAGACTTTTTCACACAAACAATACACAGAACACAATGGAACACAACACCTAGAACGGAACATACATAAACATAACACAAAGAATACATAATATGCAAAATTAAATAGAAGCATGCAAAACATACAACCATATATACGAGGGGCTGCTGATAAGTCCTTAGCCCGATCTACTTCCCGATGTCGTAGGACGGAATCGATAGTGTCGTTGGGAAGAGGGATCTGTTCATGTGCCGAATTGCAAGTCTTTTCTTGTTACAGAGGCTGAAAGGAAGCATGTCCGGCGACGCACGCGATTGCAACAACATGGAGACGCGAGCTGACATCAATTTCCCCCCCCCCCTGCAAGGCAAGGCGCCGAAGGAAATTCACGCCATTCTGATAGAAACATTAGGGGAACATGCACCATTGTATGCCACCGTCAAAAACTGGGTGGCCCAGTTTAAACGTGGTGATTTTTCCACCTGTGATGCGCCTCGTCCTGGACGACCCAAGATAGTGACCACCCCGGAGATTATTGATCAAATTCACTAGCTAATCGTGGAAGACCCCCAGATTTCTGCTAAATCAATAGCTTAGCAACTGGGCATCTCACGTGAGCGGGTTGCGTCCATCATTCATGAAGATTTGGACATGCGGAAGCTCTCCGCGAAGTGGGTCCTGAAATGTCTGAACGTGGATCAAAAACGTCAACGGTGCCAGAAGTCAGAGCAACTTTTGGAATTTTTCGGCGCGATCCAAATGACTTTCTGTCGCTATTGGTGACCAAGGACGAAACCTGGTTATATCACTATGACCCGGAGACAAAGCAACAATGAATGGTGTGGCGGCATAGCGGCTCACCCCGCCCCAAAAATACTCCGAGTGCAAAAATCCGCTGGAAAAGTTCTCGCCTCGATTTTTTGGG
>Ga0123352_10009616_pt1 | contig 15131 bp, 13 predicted proteins | sample TergutLab28metaG_FD_89700 | JGI IMG/M metagenome (GOLD analysis project Ga0123352, IMG submission 89700) | Labiotermes labralis P1 segment gut microbial communities from Petit-Saut dam, French Guiana - Lab288 P1 | ecosystem: Host-associated > Arthropoda: Insects > Digestive system > Gut ... | reverse complement strand
CATTACACACCATATGTGGCAATAACACAAGTATAGTCTCGAGCTCCTGATGATGGGCATATAAGTGCCCGAAACATGTTGAGCAGATTATAAGTGCAATAAAGCATTCAGTAGCATCTAGTTAGTTTTCTTCTCTACACTTATACTATGATGCACAGCAAACATACATCAAATTTACAGCATTAGTAGTATGACTGCAACCCCCCTGTGGGTGATGCAATCAACAAATGGTCCAAGGAGTCAACATAAAGGCATGTCACAGGATATATAAATTAAGAACAAATAAAAATGTTCATTTCTACTTCATTCTCATTGAAATTCTTATGACATATTCAGACATCCAGTAAAGTCCAAGAAAATCAATGTTATGACAAAGTTAATTGGGCAAACATAAAATAGATTAGACCTACATACACTGAATTCACACTGCAGTCTTCTGGGTTATGACATGATACCATAATCTGGCAGGTGGGTACCAACATTCTGACGGTACTTACTGCCCCCAATTTACACCACTGAAGATGGCAGAAACGTGTTCCTCAGAAATGTTACTTATGACAACATAACCCTAAAGAACACTATATGAATCTTAACTGCCATGAACATCTCAACCTCTTCTTATAAAATTTCCTCATGTCCTCAAGATAGTTCACAGTCTTAGGCCCAAAATTCTTCTTAGGACATACTACTAATTAGTGTCTTCACTCAAAGAAAGATACCACATATCACAACCATACAAAACAAAGAACACAATAATTGTTTATGGAGGCCTACCATAAATTTATGGTTTTGTGGTAAGCAGACATATTGTCTTCCATAACAAAATTAACTTCACAATTCAGTATTGATATGCTTGGCTGTTTCACCATTTACAAGAGCTGTCACCTTCCACCAAACTTGTTACAGAATTACTGTTCTATTCATGCTTATATAGCCAAACACCTATGTCAATTACCAATGCCATCCTTTTTTAACTCTATGGAAAGCTAGAAAACAATAATCAAAATTCCAGTGAGATATTAAATAGAAATCAACATCTCTGTATTATTTATTCCTCAAACTTCATCTTTCACTGACTCACTAGTCTATTTACTAATATGGCATCAAGCACACAGAGATGTAGCAGACTCAATACTAACCCACAGCACTTCATACATCCTATACCTAATTCCTTCAAGTCCACATCATATATTCATCTTCATTACTTGTAGTCCTATTTGAAGTGACTGTAAGCACAGCAACTTAGAGTTTTAAATAAATTATGGGCAAATACAATTCAGCAAAAATCCACCTAGGCTATTTTGCAATATAACAAGCAAATTAATAAGGTGTTTTGAAACAAATAGGATACATAGGCAATACACCTACCCTCCTGTTCAATGGGTACTGGGGGTTCTTTCCCCAGGCATAATACAGCCTGGGCATGATGGTGAATGCTCACCTCCATCTAATGCCAAGGTTAAGAATAAATAGAACTACACCTCTACTCCACCTATATGTATTTAGGCATGCACAATAACATCTTTACCTTCAACTTTACTCATAAAAAGGTAAGGTTGTTCCCGTACACGCCATGAAGGCACAGAGGGCGAGTGGAAGTACAGCTCCGCTCATTCTTAACCTTGGCATTAGACAAGTGAGGCACTCGCTCATAACTAATCCAAACTGAACAGTCTAACACATCGCCGAATTACGGTCTGCTGGAAACGAAAGAATATGCCACGCTACAATCAAAATAATCTGTTGCACCATCGCCTATTTAACATAGGCGTCTGCAATACAAAATACAGTGCAGGCAAGTAACGCAAGCATTTACTTACTTTACCTACTTATTAAATCGTTACGGTTCTGAATACGAATCATACTTTGTCTAAAAACTTTTTCTAATACAGATATTCTTAATGATTTGAAACACGCAATGAATGTTTGGGATTTGGTTAGTTTGGCAACTGAAGTGCCGTTATTTTTTTAAAGCATCCGGTTTAAACCATTTCCAAAAGATCTCTTGCCTGATATTGCAGGCCTACACCAAACATCAGTCCTTAATGGCTTTCGATTTCAAATTGCTTTGCTCAATTTTTCCTCCTTCGTATGTCATCCGAACATGCAACAGGTACAGAACAGATAAGCAGAATCTTACCTAGTTCCTCCCACTTATCCATTCGGTCCAATATTCGACAGAGCTCCCGACGCTCAAAATATGGTAAATGATATACATATTTAACGTTACGACTGTTGTTATTTGCCATAACAACACTCATCCAACAACACAGCTTTTTACTCAGTAACTTATGCCTTCTTAGTTAACCACTGGCATTGTGAGCATGGATCACAGCGAACGCTGCAACACCGTGGATCCTACCGCAACGAATGCTTTCTTATGGCATACTACACACCCGTGTCTGACATTCAAATGAGCTTTCGTTCCGACAGTAAATGTTCTTTCATATGAAGGATCATTTATCGTGGGAAACAGTTCTGTGGTTGCGACGCTGTGAAGTCGAGCAGGAATTTACCAAAACTCCACCGAAAATTCCGCAGTTTTCTACCACACTTCATGGTGTCACAACCCACAATATGGTGTCATTCGTAATCATCATAGTCGTAAACCCAGGACTCAAGACTTATTCGTTGGTTTCCAATCGGACCTCTTCGAAATCAGGAAAGCAGTTAAAACAAATAGCCCAATCTAATCTTAAGTCCATATTTGGCTTATTGCGCGGCTGTGGAGATTGGGGGGGGGGGGGGGGGGGGAGTGTGTTTAAGCAGCTTTTACGTGTAGCAAAAACCTATTACCGTTGCGTCACTAATACAATCAATTAGCATCTTTCCCTTTTATATTAGTGACATCATATCTCTACTTGATGATTCTAGCCTCTATATAGAATGGTGTATAATACCGGCGTTTTAGAGGCTCTTTCCTCCATTTTCAGAGAAGCCTAAGTGGATTGTACACCAATTTAAATGTCGTCCATTCCAGGGGGCTGTATTCATCATCACTATTGCTATTAGAACCTGAAATCTCTCATTTATTTTTTGCCAATAATCATGCTTGTATTTGGCCTGATGGGTTCCTTAATCTGCACTGCAATGGAAGTACATGCAGATAGATTATGTTCACACAGCTCTGAGCAGAATTCAATTCACTTCAGCTGTTCAATGTCACCAGCATTAAGTGATGCAACATGCAAGTGGTGAATGCTGTGACAAGTCTAAATAGTTGGCATAATTGGCAAACTCACAGCTTACACCAATGGATAAAATGCAAAAGTAAGTAATGTGTGTTACAAGTTTATGAGTCACTTACAAAAGACAAAATAACAAAGGGCTGCCTTCTGAAAACCCAGAGTTTGCTTGCTACTTAAATTATTTGTATTAATTGATGCACGTTCATATACACATAACTTCATGACAAATGTGAAAAATATATGCCCTTCTCATACTATTTTACACATGCCTTTATCTAAACCATGTGTCTTCACCTGCAGCCCCTGGGCCACATGCAACCTACCAGCATGTGTTTTGCTGCTGCCTGCACCCACACTTGTAAATTATTTATATACTATAAAAATTACACAATAATTTAGGTTAGGTAAATCACTTATTGCTTCATGTGCACGTCATGAACCAGCCCACAGAAATGGCTGTGATGCTTTGCCATAAAAAGGTTGGATGTGCATTGTCTAAACTCCAAACCTCACAAGTATTTGATGGTATATACAGTATGAGCTGGTTTATCTGGTACTTGCAGGACCAAAGGTTTGCAAATATGTTTTTCAGGTATTATCACTTTTTGACCTAATGTGTTCCTTAGGGTACCCCGTAACCAAACGCACAGATCCAACCTTTCAGTTTGTCACTTAATATTGTGCCGTTTTTCATGTCGCACCTTCTATTTCACTACCTATGTAACATGCGTATACTTACTTACTCCATGGAGTGAATTCCTTGAGAAGTGGACAGTTCTTCAGTATGTCAAGAAATTCGCCATATTTCATTGCACACAAAGATTCATGACTGCATTTACAACAGCCTGCCACTTGTCCCTTTCCTAAACCAGATCAATCGAGTCTACATGCCCTCCCTATCCTATTCTATTCTTGAAGATCCATTTTACTATTATCCATCCTGCTATACCTAGGTCTTCCCAGCTCTCTCTTCTTAAAATTCCCAAACCAACCCCCCATATGCACCTCTCCTCTCTCCATACCTGCCACATACTCTGCCTATCTTGTTCTTCTTGATGTGATCACCCAAATAATATTTGGTTAAGAGTACAGATATGTAATCACATGATATAATCTCATCCAGTCCCCTGTTCCTCTGAGGCCCAAATATCTTCCTCAGCACCCTATCTTGAAACACCCTCAACCTACGTTCCTCCCTCAAAATGAAACACAGTTTTACGCCCATATAAAGCAACAAACAAAATGATAGTTCTGTATATTTTTTTAGGCATGTTCACAAAATTGTGAGAAGCGACTACTTCCTTCAACATATCCATCCAGCTCCCACTGGACGGATTTTCACAAAATTTTATACTTAGGTATTTTTTAAAATCTATCAAGAAAATTCAACTTTCATTAAAATCTGACAAGAATATCAGGTACTTTACATAAAGACCAATATACATTATTGATCATATCTCGCTCAGTTCTTCTTAGATTGAAAAATGCTACATACAAAAGTTGTAAATAAAATCGTAACACATTTTATGTTCAATAGCTTTTTTTTCATCATGCCATTTATGAGATAATTTGGAAAAATATTGTAGAGCCGGGCAGGCCACAGACGAAAACATGGAGCATGTACATGGCAAGCTTGATACCTATGGCCACAAACACACAATCAGAATATGTAATACTGATTGCTTTTCCATTGTTGCATGAACACACCTCAACATTACATTATATGTACATTGCATGTCTTGTTCCATTATATTTTTGTGTAGTAAACTGGAAGACAAATTATTCTGGATCACTTAGTACCAGGCACTCCCAAAATTCCATCTCTTACACTGGTCATGATTGCAATTATATAATAATTACATCATATACAGAACAACAAGACACCACTAACATTTAATGGCCAAACCCCCCATATTGGTGTTTGGTGCTGCCAGTTGATGGCAAGTGGAAATAATGGGCTTCTTAGTCAATTTACAGCTAACAGAGCTTTTCAGATCAACCACTGCTACAGAAACCACATTTTACTTTACTCAACTGGGTTGTCTGGTTCCTGAGACTAAAAATTGCAATATATACATACATATATTCCACACTCCACCATTTACTTAATGCTGTTACTTCAGTTACTGTTAACAATCACAGATGGCATGATGTGGCTTTTTAACACACCTAATATGACAAACAAGGTACATTAAGACTTCACATATTTAAACAAAACATAGGAATTGCAGTAACCTTTTAGTTTATGTCAGTATCTGCAGTTACAAAACATGACAACTGCAACATTTATTTAGAGCACATTGAAAGGGACTGTTAATAGCTCATGGTATCCAGCACTACACGACAGGATGATTAATGAATAATGACTGGAGAGAAAGTGGTTGTGGTCTCATTTGAGGTACTAACCCACAATTTTGCCTGCAAAGACAGGAAAACCAAAAAAAAAAAAGTTCATTCATAACAATTTCTAGACCAAGATTTAAACCTCCAACCTTTTAAACATGAACCTCTAATGTACACCACTCAACCACTAAATGGGTACATTTCAAATAACTCAGTGAAGAATTTATTACTATTATTATTATTATTATTATTATTACTACTACTACTACTACTACACTATCATTAACATCAGTACATATCACTAACAAAGTTGCTTAAATAATATATATATATTAAAGGACACAAATATTTATTCAACTCAGAAATAAGAACATATATGGTGTAACATAATTAACACTCACCGAAGGCTTCTCTGTTCAAAATTCAATTAATGGTAGACATTTTGTTTTATATATATTTCATGTTTACATCCACTTCACTGCTTTACTGATTTTACTGTAGTATGTGTCACATTGTATCAGTTCTGTAAGAGTTTGATTTAGCTGCTATCTGTTTTAATCCCTGTTGAAATAAGTATTCTGTATAAACGTGAGCTTCATCAGACTTCCATCTTTTCAAAGCAGGGCATATAATTTACTGATTTTACTGTAGTATGTGTCACATTGTGTCAGTTCCTTAAGAGTTTGATTTAGTTGCTAATTTTTTTAATTCCTGTTGAAATAAGTATTCTGCATAAACTTGAGTTTCATCAGACTTCCGTCTTTGCAAAACAGGACGTATTATTTTCATGTATGTAATCATTATACTTGCTGTACAAACCAGTCCTGCACCCAGTAGTAATACCGGATGAGTTCTTATCATATGGTACAGTTTTGGTCTCTGCATTTTGTCTATTCAGAAATTCACACTTGTCCCCTGGTCTGCAAAGGCAACACCCTAAACCTGAAATTAAAAGTTATCTTTTTATATGATAATTCAGACTGAAACAAAAGATCACACATATAAAACTTGATGATGATGATTATGATAAAGAGACTGAGTATAGAGATACAATGGATTTGGAACACGAAATGGATGATTGCACCGGCAGTAACTTGAGCCACCGGAATAGTAACAAACATTTTAAAGAAAAATTTGGAAGCCATACCAGGAAAACAGTCAATAGCTTCACTATACAAGACAGTTATACTGGAATATCACACATAATATGGACAGTACTGCAGTCTGAAACTTGAAGTCTGAGTGGTGGGGATCACTGTTGGTTCAACAGAAGCACCAGGAAGAAAAGGTCTGTGACAAGAGATGACGACAACATTATTATTATTGTTATTATTATTATTCAAACCAGGCCCTCAAACATGACCCTGCACTAGTGCAAACAATTCTGCTTCCCCAAAACATGCTTCTCTAATGTAGGCATCGGTAATACACTCCCATATGCTTCACAGTATTCCAAGTTGTCTTTCCATGGTTACTCCTGCCAGAATTCTGAAAGTATTTCACTTTACTCAGTTTATGTTACATGCCAAGCACACCACCCCTTTATTAAACTACATTAATAATATTGGAAAAAAATCTATAAATCATGAAGTTCATTGTTGTGTATGATCCTCTATTCTGTAAGTTCACTTTCTATAGAGAATTAATACTTGATTATTTTCAAGACAGTTTAACAGACCTCTGCAACTCTGCTAAGAATGATGTTGGGTTACATTCCTTTAAAGCAGTACAAATAATCAATATAACATGTACATAGAAAAAGGATTTTCAGTTGTCACTAAGCTAATTTGTGACACAGTCCAATGTGACCTCACTTTAAATTCATCTGTTTCCAAATGCTATAACAAGTTACTTCCTGTGCCACAGGTGGCATACAGGACAATGCCAAGAACCCTGCTGTAATAAAATAGACTAAAATATTTTTTTCCTTATTTTATGGCTTCTTATTTCTGGTCACCCAAATATGATGGGCTATTTCCTGTTAGTTATGATCCTCTTTCGTTTCGAGAATTTTTTAAAATGCCTTTCACATTCACCTCGTGAATACACAGGCTACCAGAATATTATTCTTCCACACCTAGCGCGAGTAGCGACGTGCCTAAACTTCTTTGTCGTAGCCCCAACTCTGTTACATCACACTTGAGAGCATTTAGATGAAGTCGTGCCTTTGCACGCCATGAGGAAGTACGAGGCATTGAAGGTATAGCTCTGCTCACTCCTAACCTCCACTATTTGAAGACTAATGATCAGCTTCACTCCCCAACTTAGTCATTTGGTTAAATGCAACAATAAAGGGTATGGGTGAACAACTGATTATTAGGCTGTGATATACGCAGTTACTAGATATATGTGACAATTATGATAACGACAGGGGTCACGATTCGGATCAAAAATGCACACAGAACAGTTTTACCGTACATATAGTAAAGTGTACCAACCACATACCATTATGCCATGCCATTGAATAGAAAGGAATACCTTACATATTAATTTACCTCGTATGCTACTAAGCCAATGAAAATATGCTATTTTATGTCTGTTTGCTCCACAGCTCTTTTACTGAGTTCCTCTTTCAACAATGGCTTCCAAATATAAGCGCCCCCGATCGTGCCAATAATAATAGCGAATATTACTCCGCCTCTGGTTAAGTTCCTGGGGTGGCGAATACGCATTTCAATCTGGTGTAAGTTAATTTTACACTCCTAAGCAGATTACTGGAAATGAGGTGAGGTTATAAACTCTCAATCGTGTTACGTACGGACGTGCCGTCCGTTAGCAGAACAGTACATGTTTGATGATGTATACTTTCCCAACACATACCAACATTACACAATTTCAACCACAGATCATCTAGTACACTCTCAACGATATGTTCTGTTTTTTTTTTAATATGTTTCACTGACCGTCTAATACAATTTCGACCTCCTGATGATGAGCACATGTTGCTCGAAACATGTAGAGGCATGAAATAAACTTATGGTAAAACAAAAATTTTGTGCATCAAGTTGGTTAATTACTAAGAGAAAAAATATATATGATCTGTGCTCTCAACGATGAAAAACACATTACAACTCTGATCCATGGTACTGCCAGACGTTCTGTGTGGTACTTGTTCTACAAAGCCACGCCTAGCCCACATGTAGAAAACTATGCTGTATTACGGCCATAATATTACTCAGATGAGATGTCAAGTTTTTACTTTTGTCATTTTTCGACTATTTGTTCCAAAACTGCGGGAAACTAACAAATTAAGAACTGGTGTGGGAATTCAGGTGTTCCAAAATGTACTCATCTCCTCGGCTCCCCTCCGTAGTTCTCTTACATTTATGTCATCACAGTTGGCTACACAACATGAGCCAGTCACGGTTGTCACAGATTAATTAACCATAGTTCGGAGTGGTTGCGTATAACTATTGGACAAAGACTTCAAGCCGCGGTTTGTAAAGTGGATGTGATGACATTTACCTGGCGATCTTTGCATTTTTTAACTTCTTTGTATAAAATAAAGACCTCGAGATTTCTGGAATACAAGACGTGAGACTCAAATGCAAACAAAATTGGATCAACCACCTTGAAAGAATGGACACCACCAGAATCCCGAAACACGCCCTCAAGTACAAACCTCGAAGAGACTCTGGACGCCCCAGGAAACGACTGCAATGCGTCGATGCCGGAACAGGTCAAACGACCTAATCCATGGAGGAAGATTATGATGATTGTATAAAATATCACGTGACTGTGCATTAGTAGGATATGTATGAGATCCTCGCTCTTCCGGAATGTGACGTAGCGTAGACTTGTAGTTACCGGCGCAGGACCCGAGGTTGTACCGAAATGTCTGCAACTACCATCCTAGAAAAGCGAATATCACATTTACACCGCGATGGGGGCTTGAAATGACACATAGAATTATTGTGTTTTTCATACTTACATTAAGCGACAAGGCTCATCTCTGCAAGCAGAGCTGCAGATTTCTAGACTGAATAAAAATCCCAGTTTAGAGCCGGGTTATCGACAGCCGCTGCTGCATCCTGTAAACTATCATTTCAGTTTGTTTCTTTTTCATCTAAAAATTAATCTGCCCAAAAAAATTGCGTATATATAAGAATGGTTATTTTCCAGAAGCTATTAGCAGTTACCTACATAGTGATGACATTCAAATAATGCCTTTACAAGCACCTTTTTGCAGCGACTGTAGCCAAGTTAGAACTTGACTCAGATGGTATTTGAACCATCTCCTGCTTATAATCTGTATTATGCTGTAAACAGCAGCAGGAATACCTGAGTTATGTGCATACACTGTGGCAAGCACACATGTAACACAATTTGTAGGCACCAAATTGTCTGTGTTGCATGCATGGGAGTACTGTAATGACTATCTGACAGTGGAAAGGCAGAATCTTCCTTAGGAAACTGCAGTACGGTATGGTCAATATACTGCTTGCACCATTCGATCAAGATCAAGACCATTTCATTTCCAAGTTTGGGGGGACAACAGGCTTCTTTCCCAGTTTGAGGCTTACAGATTTACCCACATCTGCATGTTTGTTATTGACATATGCTTTAAGCATTTATTGTGGTAAATCATATATGTACTTTCAATGCATGAAAAAATACACTTTCTTTTCCCTAACTGATCTAACAACTTCCACAACTGCTCCCCTGTCCCAAGCTTTCTGCTATTTCTTCCCATCCTGGAAGAAACAAAAATACATCTGTAAACACATTTTTGTAGGCACAGACTTTCCTCAGATGTAAAAGAATTACAGAAGTCACAGTGCTCTGTTAACAATGCCTTTGTATAAAATTTGGTTCAAAACATCACCATTAATGTCTTAAAACTTCAAAGCAGGATACATACAAAATATTGTGGTGATATGACAAATATAATTTATTCTGGAGACATTAATAATCATCCATAACAGTTGTCCTAAAGAAGCTTGCACTTAAAATAGCAGGCTGCCACAGACTAAGGGAGGTTAATTTCAAACCAAACCCTACAAGTGAATAAACTGTACACTGAAGCATCATGATAAACTGGGAATTTAAGATTAAACATACGTGTTACACAATCACAAAACACACTTTCCACATTCGTTCAAACTTCATTTTACTGCAACACCAGTTCCACATCTATGCATGGAATAGCTGGTACATGTCAAACACATTACATCATTCATCTATAGGTTAAAGGAGTTCATTAGACATAACACTGAAGTGGACTGTTTGGGACACAAACAATATTCAGCAAAGTTCCCTTACACTGGTCTTTATGGTTACATCACCATACAGACTTGAAGGTGGGTCTGACTGCGAGCTTCCAAGTTTTGACACTGTGCAGCACTGTAAACAAATACGTTTTGGAGGAACATGCCTCCATGTTCTGCATTAAAGATTATGTCCAGGCTTGACACTGATGAGATAAGGGTGAGAGGGTGAGGTGAGATATACAAGCATGCTTCAAGGAAGGTAACAAACCAAACTGCCAGTGCCACTAACTAGAATATAATGATGTTAGTTACATGCAGCAATGCATATGGCAATGTTTCATAGCACCCCATTTTCCTCAATATCTCAATACTGACACTGATATGCTAAAAAAAAAAACTCTTGCTATGTGCAAGAATTCTAGGTAAAAACCCAACAAATAATACAATTAAACAATTTTTAAAATTAGTTTCTGGAACTAATTTCCTACTGCATAATTTCTTTAATTATGGAGATTACAGAACAGCATAATAACTGATGCTCATATCAATCATTTAATGCTTTCTGGCATATCAAAAATTAATCCACAAATAAAATGGACAACAAATAAGTTAAAAAATGATGTTCTCAAATTTCACTTAAAGCTGGGTACTGTATGCTAAGATAGATTACTACGTCCATATCTATTATGCCATGGAAGTGTATTTGGAGAGCAAGATATCTGTGTGTGTGTGTGCATGCACACAAACACAAATTGTGCATGAACACAAATGTGCACCTCATACCCACATACTAAGCACATTCCTTGACATTTGATAGTACACACTTAAAGTGTTTGACACTTGTATGTCAGCATACCCACCCCCTGCTGAAACACAGGGAGTAAAATAAACAAGATAAGGCAGTGTATGTATGAAGTAACACTATGGCACATTCACATTACCATTGTACCATGGAAATGCCACAACACATCCTCTTTTATATTGTTGAGCAACTTCATCGCTGTATTCATGTAGAAGTGCCTTATATTTTTGTCTGACTTTAAGCAACTTTGAATTTTAACAGCTATTAATATAAGTCTTCAGTATCAAATTTCACAAAAATATGGCCAATGGAAGCCCAGCTGATACAGACAGATGGACAGACATGGCAAAGCTCAAAGACACTTCTTGTGACTATGTGAACGTGCCTAAAAATTGATGTTATGATGAGATGGACATGCACAATGTGGGAAAAAATAAAAAAAAGTACTTCAAATTTTGGTGGGGAAATCTTTCAGAAAGGCACAACTCCAAACACTGGAACAATAACTGAAGGATAATAATGAATCAAGGAACTGCTGCTCTGATGTGAATCTTTTCAGTCCTATAATCTCATCAAATAAGAGACCAAGTTCAAAAAACCATAACACATAGGTCAACTTAAGTATTATGTATATGAAGCTTCTATGTATTCAGATTTTCCTCTTCCCATGATTAATGTGAAACACGTAATATATAACACATGAAGCTGACAAACTCAATAACTGTCCTAGAACTTAACCAATATTCATAACTGCCATTTTATCACTTCTTAACAGGGGTCTTAAACCAGAAACGGATAAAATCCACCTCAATGTCAACTGATAGCTTCTTATGAAACCTGTACGATGCTGGGAGATCAAACTTTAGTTCTGCCAAAACGTGAGCTCTAACACCCCAATCAGCAGCTTTAGCGAGGATATGCTCTCTGGTGGATGTCTTATGTAGAGAATACACAGATGTTGTAGCTAAATCAAGGGCAGCCTGAAGGAACTTCATGTCTACACCATGATTATTTTTTGTTCCAAATGGTGGATTCATAATAACAGTATCAAACTGTTTCTGCCAGCGGCTGGGTAAACATTCTGTCACATCACACAGTACAGCATCCACATTATTCAATTCAAACTCACGCACATTACTATGGAATACTGACAAGGCATCAGCATCTATGTCAAATCCTACACACAATCCAGCTCCTAGTATTGCTGCTCCAACTGTCAAAGTTCCACACCCACATCCTAAATCTGCAATTAATTTACCATTAATGTCACCGAAGGATGACTGGATTGTATGTAACATCCGAGCTCCAATATGGGGCATTGTAGCATATTGCTCCAGATGCAGTTTAGGGCTTTCAAATACCTCAACTTCCTGTAGATATTGCTCCAAATTCTTAAGCTTTATTATACATGCCATATTGTTTCTTGCTATGTTTCAGCACTATTTGGCATCAAATCGTGGAAGAACTGGCAATATGAGATTTCCAAATGATGAATCTTGTGTGACAAAATATCCAAAAGACAGGCTGTGTGCATGTTGAAGGGCAGCTCTTTGGGAAGGTGACATCATGTGTGCTTCGGTGGACATGAACACAGGCTGTCAAACAGACGAAACATGGTGAAATTAGAGGTTCTCATGGCAATGAATAATAAGATTAGGGTCTTGTGGGATGTAATGCCACATAGATGATGGTACCCATCTACAAAACCATACATAATGTAACACCCAAGAAGAATGAATTCTACAATTTTCTGCACTTATGTGATGATGGTTGATTCACTGCACCACAATCAGTCACTACACATTATCAGATGTATAATACCCACACATAGTTTGTGAAATCAGTTCTACTCCTGGTTTCAGGTAACTGATATTTATTATAGTGATGATGTTTCTTTTGTTTCTGTTTTAAATTATAGTATGACCAGCAAAGTTGGGATATAAACCAAAAACCTTTGCAACCTGAACCTGTATGCTAGCTGCTGAACTACCTAACTAGCATGCAAGTTTATCATAAGTGAGAACAATGACAACCAGTCGCCTGAAGCAGATAAAGAACTACCTAATTTCTAAATACTATCATAACCACGCATCAAGCAACAAACAATCTTCAACATAACTGTGATATAATAAAGACTAAAATACTGTATTTTGGAATAAACTTCTGTACTAATGTTAAGGTTTACAGCTGAGATATTCTTGGACATTCAGCTGTAACAAATCTGAATTGAAAACCAGTGTTTCAAGTAATAACCCATAAGATGCACTCATGGGCATGAAAGATATCCTCTTCATTAATACTCCCCTGACATGTATCAGTGCATCAGACCATTATCAGGGAGAGAACAGTGTGAGTTCTCACGAAAATAATAAAGGTGCCTATCAATTTACATTCTATATTATACATGTCCTATACAAGGATATTCTAAAATTGTACACTTCCATTTGAATGTCTGTTTTATTTATTTACTAAATTTTCTTTTGCAAATATTAACTTTAATTTCAGTACAGTTTGCATTAAATTGGCTGTTTTAATTAAAATGTCTAATGTATATATTAAAACTTCAATATTTACTAGGAGTAACCTTCACGTTATGTATGTTATATGTGTTACACCAACTTCAAATATTATGAACATCCTTATTTCATGCATAAGCAAATCTTCAGTACTGTACAATTTGGTGAGAATGTTTTCATTGTAAATTTATGGTGTTGTACTGACTTTCAGGCACATTTATGTAGTCATGAAAAGTGTCTTATTAGCTTAGCCATGTCCGTTTGTCTGCCCATCTGCATGTAATATCATGGCTCCAACTTGGCGTATTTTCATGGAATTTGATAATGGGGGCTCTGAAGAAAATCTGTCAAGGAACTCCAGATTTGGTTGAAATTGGACAAAAATATTGGGCATATTACATGAAGACCTAATTACCTTCATACTGTTGACGGCAGCACGGAATATTTTATAGCTTGTCAGCAGTGAAAAGGGAACCAACTGTTCCATTACCACATCAACACCAGACTCTTTTCTACTGATGACAGCTACATGTAGGTAAGCAATACAATCAGAGTGTATTGTTGCTTTTCCATGACAAGGAGTGGTTACACAAACATGCCACAATGTTACAATATACATACACTGTCTTTCTTGCTGTTACAGTGTAATATTAAATCTATCTGATGCTTATGATCTTAAGCTATAGTGACCTGCATTTGTCAAATGGCCTGCATGATGACACTTTTTTTTAATATTTTATGTTGTTTTCCTCTTTGTCAGAGCTGTGAAAAAGAAATTTTAGAAAAGTAAATAAGAACACATCTTCAAATACAAGAGTACTATTTTTGAGCACCTTGGTACAAGACATGTTTAATGGAAACAAAAATTAATGCCAGCCTTTCTTACTTTTGTCAGAACTTGTGTAATTGTCTCCTAGATGATGATCTGACCTCAACAAGTCACAGTGTAATATAAAGGGACTATCTTTTACACCCATGAGTGTAGTTTGATGGTATTATTTGAATCATACTATTTCAGTTACATAGTAGTAATAATGAATAATTGAAAACCCATGTTTCTGAGACCTTCTCT
>Ga0123352_10009614_pt1 | contig 15131 bp, 11 predicted proteins | sample TergutLab28metaG_FD_89700 | JGI IMG/M metagenome (GOLD analysis project Ga0123352, IMG submission 89700) | Labiotermes labralis P1 segment gut microbial communities from Petit-Saut dam, French Guiana - Lab288 P1 | ecosystem: Host-associated > Arthropoda: Insects > Digestive system > Gut ... | reverse complement strand
TGTTCCGATAACCAATTTACAACAGTATTTTTGGATGCTTTTCATGTGGGTGTGGTGTGATACATACATAAGGGTTACAGCAGTGAAAAAGAAATACAATGTAAAAAACACTGCGGATGTTAGGTAAAATCTACAATAGGAGGTGTTTTGTTCGTTTGTGTGTGTATTTTTTGTACTGTGCGAGGAGGTCAGGAAGGGAGTAGATTCCTATTTCAGAAATAAGAAGGTTGGAGTGTGTGGTACACTGCTGAAAAAATTTTTCTGTCAGCCGGTAGATGAAAGTATGAATGTACTCAAGTGAGAGAGTGGAGTGAAGGTAGTGTATAGGGGTTCGTCTGGGGTAGTTGCCGATTACCCTTAGGCATGCTGACTGTAATATTTGTATGTGTCAGTAATTGGACTGTGATGTGTTGCTCCAGACAGGGCCGGCATAAGTAAGTAACGAACGGATCATTAATTTGTAGAGTGTGAGTTTGTTGAGTATGGTTAACGTTGAGTCGCGAGCAAGGTGGGGGAAGAGCTGAAGTAATACACCGGTGGCTTTGTGCGTGACTGTATGGAGATGTTTTGTGAAAAGGAGTTTCGGGTCAAGCATAAGGCCTAGATATCGGATGTTACGACTCCAGGGGATCATGGTATGTTGAAATTGGGGTACAGGTGGGGCGATGGGATGACGTTTGGTGAATAGTAGGGCTTCAGTTTTATTAACGTTCACGCGAAGTTTCCATTTTGTAAAATATCTGTTAAGGATATCCATGGCATAAGTAAGTCGACGTGCGATGGTATCTGTTCTCCAAGATTGTACAAGAAGAGCAGTATCGTCTGCATAAAATGCCAAGTGGGTGTTGGGTGGGTGTGGTATATCAGATATGTATAAGGCGAAGAGAGTTGTTGACAGAACTGCCCCTTGGGGTAAACCCGCAGGTGTATGTTTTGGTATTGAATAAGCGTTGTTTATCTGCACAGTGAACGAGCGTTCTACGAGAAAAGCGAGGAGAATGTAAATGAGATATGGTGGTAGTTGAAGTGAAATGAGCTTATACAGTAGCCCTTGGATCCATATTGTGTCGTAGGCTTTTTCTAAGTCGAGCGAGGCCATTCCAGGGTGTTTATGGATGTTGAAGCCGTGTGTAATGTAGTCGGTGATCCTCACGAGTTGGGAAACTGTAGAATGCTTTTTCCGAAAACCGAACTGTTCATCTGGTATGAGATGCAGTTGGTTGACTAAGGTTGTGAGGCGATTGGCGATTATACGTTCAAATAGTTTTCCTGTTATGCTAAGGAGACTGATAGGTCTGTAGGAGGTGGGATCGGTAGGTGGTTTGTTAGGTTTGAGAATAGGTACAACTTTAGCATGTTTCCAAACATTGGGGAAGTATCCTCTGTGTAAGAGGTGATTGAGGAGACGGGTTAGATAAAGGAGTGCCATGTCTGCTTACAAACCAATGAAAGCTTAAACAGCCACTACACAGCCATACGCAGAAAATGATCTTTATCTTATTGTCAACCTTACGATCTGACACTGATCATCTGAGAACTTCCACACATATCAGTATTTTGGTGGGTACCGGACCCATCAAAGGCATTACTAGGAAATATAATGCAGAAGGGTGCAAGCCTATTACTTGCGGTGAGCAGGGCTGGAATAACATACACAAGGAATGTGGAATTGTCATTATTATTTTTATTACAATGGTTTTTTCTTGTTGTTACAACCACCACCATCACCATTATCATTTAGTGTCTGTGTATGGGGGATTTTAACCTCCCACCCCATACTCCCAAAGTTACAAATTGGCTGCCAACCATGTATATTTTTAATGCAGTTTATTCAGTGATACCATCAGCAGCCTAGTCTATACAGTGATGATAGAGGAGGCTGTCCTGTAACATGCTAAACAGGCACTGAGGGGATGCAGATGTATACAGTTCACCCATACTTGACCTCGGTGCCACAAAGAGGAGGTCATTGCCATGCCCCAGCTGCTTTACCCCCAGGAAACCAGTATCCAGTACCCATTGTATAGGAGGCTGAGTGGGCCTTGGGGGCTCATCTGGATGGATCCAGAATCTTGTCCCTGCTGGGGTTCAACCACTGACCAACTAGCCTGTAGCAAGTCACTAAACCAGCTATGATAAGGCTCAAACATATATATATGGAGTGCTGGTGGAATGACAACTTACAAAAACTGGTGTACTTTGAGAAAAATCTATCCCAGTGCCACTTTGTCTACCATAAATCCCATACGAAGCATTCAATTCCAAGGCAATCCATAAATGTGCTCTACACAAAATACGCTAATTATGAATTAACAGTATTCTGCAGTCATATAAACAGACAATACAAATTTATTTCACCTGGTTGAATGAAGTTTCCTTCAGAGTCTGAGGTCCTCTTTCCAACATGGCATGGAGTGGTTCCAAGGTGTCAAACATTCCCTTCACATTTCGTTCTCCAAAATAGAGTCTGCTTGCTTCTTCCAACCCCTCATGCCACAACTCATGCCATAGAATAGCTACTCGGATCAATTCATCACTAACCTGGAGAATTGTGAGAATAAATAACTGAATCAAAGTTTAAATATAATGTTTAACTTACCTTTCCTCGTTAAATTATTTCACCATAAACATACCTTAACCTACTGTTTCTTAGTGACTGACACGACAATTTATGACAGAAACTACCTTCAATATTTGTTGACAATTCCCAGGTCTCCATCACAGTATTGCACAAGTCTATGTAAATCCATGAAACAAAGTTCAATTTTCAAAATCAATTCATGTCATAAAGGATTCTCATTTGCTGTCAATTCTGTTTACATGTCAGCATCTACTTCTTTAGCCACATTCCCACAGACGGTAAATTTGACAAACATTTGTTACTTGTGGAAACTTGCTACATCATTGGAATGGTGCACATTTACAAATATTGGCTACCTGTCTGTTCCCTGCAGACTGTTGGTAAACATGATGCAAAGCAAAGAAACCACTAATGTTTGTTCACTTACCAAGTTGAGACTTGTTGCTGCCTTCTCATGACTACCATGTGACAAGCAGCAACTGACTTGAGTGGGGACAATCAAAGTCATTTGGTACACTGAGTGCTGAGAGTGGCCAAGCACACAAGTCATGGGAACACAGTCACAATGATGAGGTAAATATATGGCAGGTGTATCACAATTATTCTCTTGACTCTTTGTACAATATGGACATATTATTCACATTTGTCAAAGATACTGGCCGTAAAAATGCAGCTTCAAAATGCAACATGTTGTATGGAAATGAACTGCAGCATCCTCAACCTCACATCTGCTTCTCATTAACACATTCAATTACATACATAAAACATCATTTATATCATATATGGATAACTTGTCAAGTACAGATGTGATGCCTAAAAGTGTGGATATCTACTAATAACTCTCTGTCGGTTTATCTGCCTATCTGAACTGTGGTCTTCTGGGTTAAGATCTGTGAAGACTGATAGGTGATTATCAACACCACAGAGGAATCTGTTACCTACATCCTCAAAGTACCAGACCGTTCACTTGAAACACAACTAACAAGACTATGAAGGTCATAACTAGAACACCACAATCCAAGTCTCTGTCATCATGAAACCCTCCAATGCCATACTTCCACTTTTACATCAACACGCAATAGTTCATACAGCTAAAAAGCAGAATTATTATTTGTGGTAGGTCAAGTAACCACAAAGAGTGCCGGGGGGGGGGGGACATATTTCCAATGACAGGTTGTAAGTTGGCGGGTTACAAATTTTCTCTTGCTTCCTACACACATCACTGATTGATCAATCAAAAACCTCAAGGCAAAGGAAAAATACAAGTATGGGAAAAAATGATGTCCTAATATAAAGTCACTCAAGAGACATGTCAGTGGAGGATGAATGAACTCATGAAATAAAAGTAAAGAACCAAGTAATGGGTTGCTGTACACAGGCATTCCCAAAGCACAAAAGACCTCTAGGACAACAGTTAACACAGTGCATACACTAACAAAAAAAGCCTGCATAATTAGAAATTTGCCCAGAATATACAGCACAATATGAATGCAATAATATATTCTCTTACAACAGAAGAGACAAGTATAATATAAAGATTGAGAAAAAGTAAGACAATGGAATATGTTTTAAAATATAAGATATACAAACTCTGGAAAATGTCCAGATAGACATATCATGCTACTAGCACAAGCACAAAGAAGGGAAAGTGTTTAAGAATAATGTGTTACCATAACTGCCTGCTGCACCAGCAAAGAACTGTGCTCACACATGTTCTTGAGGATCTTGTTTGCTGCATTACGTCTTGCCAGACTGGCAGATTTACTGGCAACTGTCAAAGGATAAACAAGGGCCTGTGGATGATGTTTACCAATGTCTATGAGGAGGTGATGAATAAGTCTCCCTACCAGAGCACGTGGAGTGTCAATCCGGGCTATCAGCTGAGGGATCACCTGTACCAACATCAGCAATATGTTAACATACATACAAAGGGTAAACTGCATACTGGTACACAACAGAAGCCCACACAAACCTACCTGAAGCCAAGTATCAATTTCAATTGTACGAATTCCCTCCACAATGGCATCATACACTTCTGGCCACTGACCATAGTCAAACCAAAGTGTGAGCAACCTAAGTGTGTCTTGCAGTGAACTTCCGTGTGACAAGGCAATGGAACGAAAGAACCCCTCAACTGCTGGCACCGTAAACTGGGAGATACACAAAGAGCTTGGCTATAAAAAAAAAAAAAGTAAGAGATTGTCAAAAGAAGACTTCAGGATTTGCTGTACTTTTCAACAGAGCTAACCAAATAAATATTCTTTATTTTACCTTTTATTTTTACAAGTAAACTTGCAATGTAACTACATTTTTAAGAAAGTGATGAAAGTATACTTTACTGAACTCTGCATCGTTTACTCAAGTTATGTAGCAATGAATGAGAAATGACATGATACAAAACAGCAAACTGGTAATGTTGTGGAAAAGACAGGCTGCTGTAAGTATTTTCTTCATATTTCTCTGGTTGGACTATGGAAAACAAAAACAAAGAACAAAATTACTGTATGTGTCTGGACCACAAATTGGTTGGAGATCTTCTAAATGCCATGACACTGCAATGTACATAAAATTAAGTAGTACTATTATACACATGCTTCATATATATAGAATATTCATTTCACAGCAATACAGCTTTTCTTAACAAACTAATTTTGCACATACTTAATAAAATATACCTTATATTTCATACAGGTCTATAAATAAAATGGTAGCTGTAATATATACAAGAGGCACAAGTGATCTACCAAATTTCAGGTATACTGACAAGATTCAAAGGGTGTGGTATGAAGTGATTATGATATTTATTAACTGCAAATGGGTTTCCACCCAGTGGCAGTGGTTGGTGAACTTGTACAAAACTAGGAAAGAGACAGCTATAGACAAAAGCAGAAAAAATACACAAAACAATACAAAAATACAGAATACACAAAATAGAAAACAAACATAAAAAGAATATTAAAAAACACAAGTCAAGTAATTAGAGAATAACAAATTGAAGCAAATAATAATGAGATAACGTACTGCACAGAACCTACACACAGCTACATAAATATAAATCAATGATAACAGACACATTTCACCCACGATCGTCACTTCACTTCACTTCACTACACTTCACTCCCCATTTTTTATGTCCCTGCACTTTTGGATGTTTTGTCACCATGCTACAAAAACCCTTCACTTCTCCTCACATATAATTATTTTTCTAACCCTCTTTCTAAAAATATGTGACTTTCAGGGGAAAGACACTAGTGCCTCTGCAGGCAATTGATTCCACAGTTTGATAGCCCTATTTACGAAGGAGTATTTACCTATGTCCATTCTTTGTTTCCTGGCCCTAATTTTACAATCACAATCATCCCGGCTCAGGTAGCATGGTCCTTTTAACCTGTCCCATACAGATTTCCAGGCCCATTCTCTGGTGTATGCTTTGAACAAGGTGCAAATGCAAGCTATCTTCCTATACTGTGCCAAGGTTTCCCAGTCTGAATTATTTGTACGATTTGCAAATTCTTTCTTTTGCGCACAGTCCAATGCGTTTATCTGACCTTACCTGTATGGGTACCAGCATGTAGCCCCATGTTCTAGAATCGGATGCCCTAGTGACATGTAGGCTAAACTTTTTGTATTACTACTTCCCTTCTTAAGAACACACATTATGAAATAAAGTGCCTTCCACACTTTGTACTATGTAATTAACCTGATCAGCCCAGTGTAAATCACTATGTCAGATTATTCCTAAAAATGTGCAGCTGCTTGCTTCCAGAATTCTTTGGTTCCCAGAATGTATAATTTAGAGGATCATTCACCCAAGCGCTTGTGAAGCTGACAGTTTTACTTTCACCTTGATTAATTTTCATCGCATTTTCTACTGCCCATTCCCCCAGTCTGTCCAGATCTATCTGCACAGTGTCTGTGTTGCCATCATTAATGATTTTCCCATATATTATACAGTCGTCTGCGAATAGTTTAATAGCTGACTCCAAGTTCCTCCAAATATCATTTACACAAACGAGGAACAGAAGTGGGACCAATACACTCTCTTGTGGTACCCCTGACATTATTCTAACTTCTTCAGACAATTGTCCTCCTACTCTACATCTCTGCGAACGATCTAAAATGTCAACATGGTATTCATGTTACACACATATGTACAAAACTTATAACACTTACAAGCCCTGTACGAGAGGCAGGGTTGGCATCAGCCTGGGCCCTGTTTGATGTTCCTCCTGCTTCACTTGTCTGATGTTGTTGCTGCTGCTGCTGTTGCTGTTGCTTGTAGAAGAGAACTGTTTCAAAGTTCATGTATGCCCATGCATGCCAAGCCTTGTACCATGTTGCATCATGCTCTGTTGCCGTAGCATAATACTGTAGGACGGCAGGAATAGTATGCTCATTAATACCATGCAGGCTCTCCTGCCACTGGCCCAGCTTTAAGTAACATCTGTGAATGTACCAAGAGTACATAATGTCAGAATCAGACCTTGTTATAAAGATGAGCACAGAGTCAATTCCTTGTTTTACCCCTTAGGCACAAACCACCAATTTGTAAATCACAATCCTGTCAGCACTTGCCTTTCTTTTGTGATAGACATAGACGCAATCAGCCTAGTTTTTGTGGTGCCTTCTGATTCTCTATTTAATATTTATTTGAGAAAAATAGGTCTAATACCAAACTGGTGAAAACATTAGAGGCAATTTAAAAACCTAGATAATGAGATCAGGACCACAGACCTCCAATCACAGAATGGAGAAAACAGGCAGGTCTTGTTTTATGCGATTTCATTTTGCACGATTTCACTTTAAGGCAACTTGAAAATTTAAATCACTTTTTGAATTTGCTCAATAAGATTCAGTTTAACATAATCTGGCATACAAAATCCTTGGCCGCACTTATCTTCTGTAGGAGGCTAGCAGTAAGTGACTTCACTGTCATGCCATCAGTCACATGTATGAATTGATTATGTTGGTGATATAATCACTTGACTAATCTAGCTTCCTTTTCTACAGCACTGGCTTTTCTTACGAACATGAGTGAGAAACATAAATCTACATCACATAGTGCATTCCATGTTAAAAATCAGTGACAGACAATCAGTAATGAAGGGAAATTAGACATAATAAGCTGAATTGGAAAAGGTGAACGAATTGCTGACATATGCCATAATGTTAGACTTGCTCATAGTGGTGTATGTACAATTCATGATAATGCTGATAGAATTAAACAAAGTGCTATGTCAGGAACTAAAGTGTTCATGTAGCAAGACTCACACAGTCCTATTGGAATACAATGTAAAAAATAAGGATGACATTCCTTACACTTTTATTGCATTATAAAGAAATATAGAAAAATTAATATACTGCATAGAAATGTACATACAGTACATACATACTTTAAAGGTCTGCATGTCCCCTTGTGGTACAGTCATACGCTACACAGGATGAGGCTGTCAATCCCCAAACCCCCAAGAAATACACTGTTTTAAATGGGAATTTTGTACGTGATTTGTGCAAACTTTTGCAGGATTATAACCCTAGCATAAAACAAGACCTGCCTGTATTACTTTGAAGAACAGGTGTGGATTACATTGTGTTTGGTGCACACATACATAAATATATGAACGTTCACATTTTTGTTTCTTTCAAGCGATTCATGCACGTGTTCCTGGCATGTTATATTCCCAGCAACATACCAAATCTCAAACATAGTTATTCTGACGAAGTTCATTTCTCTCAAATGTATCAATTCAAAGCAAAATTATACATTTAAAAAAACTCTTTTTAATGTGTTTCCTTTCACTTCATCTACTTATGGCCTGTTCTTTTCTTAATCAAAGCCTATCTGCCACAAGCGAAAGGATCCACTTCTGAAATTGATCAGCATACAGAATGTAATTCCACTAATTTGCAATGAGTGGGTGGTAATGATGATTATGGCAGACAGAGGCACTTGTACGTGAATGTGAACTTTGATGTGATGTGATGAAAGAGGGCTAATGTTTGCTGAGTTAGTATATGAATTAACCCTTTAAAACAATGTTGGTACTACTATTTTATCTGACCCATATTGTTGTTCTATATATATATATATATATATATATACACACAAACATACATATATTTATACACACATTCCATGGATCCATAAGTGTGTCATAAAGACAGTAGGATGTGGAACAAGTCTTAAATACACAAACATACAAATTTACAGTGTAAAATACTACAAACATTTTACAAAAACAGTATTATAGATTGGCTTTACACATAAAAAATACATCTACAGAGTAAAAGGAGTGTGTATATATGTACTTTCTTAGGGTTTCTTTAAATTTTGAACTGTCATTCTTGAGGATTGTCATATTAGGTGGTAAACTGTTGAAAATTTTTATGCCAGCATAGAATGTACTTTTTTGAAAACAAGATAGGTTGGCATTTGGTCTATGAAGATGATGCCTAATCCTTATACTAATATTGTGTATAGATGAATTTGAAAATTTTCCTGATTACTGATAATGAAGTTCATTAATGAAAGTATATATTGGCATGGAACAAGCAGAATCTCTAATTTTTTAAATAGACTTGTACAAGAGGTTCTGGGTTGTGCACCAGCCACAATTATGACAATTTTCTTTTACAAAGTTAAAACCTTCCCATTGTTGGAAGAGTTACCCCACAAAACTATTCAATATTTTATAACATAATAAAAGTATATACAGTAGATCGAATTGAGAGTATTAATGTTACTGATGCCAGCTCATTGATTGCACAAAACATAGCCTGTCCACTGTCTTGTCCACACACATTATCAGAGAGAGGCACTTCATTGCTCTATTTTCATCCATATATGATAAATGGGGTTTGCAAACTCCACTATACAGATCAGTAAGAAAAACTGAATTTGGTAAACTGGTACCCCACAAGTGTAAGAATTAGCGATAAGCCAGTCTTCATCATAGCAGATACATGAACCATAAGAGCAACGAAAATTAGTCTGTGGAAAATCCCACGTCAATGCACACAGAGCACATGCAACGTATAAGACGTGTTGAGCACTACAAGTTGAAGTAGGATTTCTGGGTCCACTTTTTATTTTTAAGACCATACATTCACACTGATATGTTGTACACACACACACCAATTTTTAAACCCTCATAGGACTGCCTTAGAAAAGACGACACTCTTGACTCACGGACCTCAGTACGCACTGCTTGCACATACTGGGTCCAAAGTGTCTATGATAAGTAGCACTCACTTTTCTTACTTTATCTGTATTTGAAATAGTACCAAATGTCACTGAAATATTTCAGTTACAGAATAATGTATTACAAAGAAGTATTTTTGGAACATTTTCTTCATACATACAATAACACAACAACTGGTTAACAGAATTTCAGAAACCCTTAGAATACATTTACATCATGTTTATGTTACTAAATATTCATATTTAAACAAAGTGTGTACAACCTTGCAAGAAGTCTGCGGCGAAGTTCTTGTTGTTTATCTTCATCCTGTCCCATCAACTGGAGGGTCTGAGGGTGAAGAGAGGACTGAACAAATCTGTGCAGCTGACTGCAACATAATAAACAAGTTTTATTCCTTCTCTTCATGGTGCTAAGTCACTTTATCCACATGGTGCTAAATACAGATAACAATGTGGTTAGAAATACATAACTAGAGGAGAGTAAGAGTTTGTACAATTACTTTTATCTTAGAACCATGAATGGACTATCAGAAGGTGATGTACTGGGTACTCAAGATTCACGGCCCAAGTCCTGAATTATTAACCATTTAACAAATAAAAAAATGACCAACATACAGTACAACCTGCCTAAGATCTGACCTTGTTAACAAAAATAATTTGCCTTTATTCTCAAATTCTCATAAATCACTTCTACTGGAAACTGTTTAATATGAAGCATAAAATAAAAGATAATAACTTAACTGGAAATGGTATACTTTAATATGTTATGTTTCCTACTTACACAACTTTGTTTTGCAATGTGATCCTAAAATTCATCTTAAAGAAATTACTGTAGAAAAATGTGAAACAAATTTCACTGCCAACAAAATACAAGTGCAAAAATTTAATACAGCCTTAAGGGAAGGAAGGAATAATTAATGAATAAGGAATGAAATACAAAAACATGTTGTGCGGAAGTACACCTACATTGAGCGCATATTTCTTCTGGTTGGTGATTATGATCATAAATACATAAACATTTGTCACACATACTGTGCATTACTTGTCTATAAGTAAACTGGATTAAATTGACAAATATTCATGATCCTTTAGATTCTGTTAAAAATAGGCTGCATAACCATCCACATAAACATTCTGTTGCTACAGAACTGAACTGTTCATCTCTTCCCCCTAGGATCTATCTCTGTACCGATCTTCTGTATATGTTTTATATTTTCCACATGGTCTTCCAACCCAAATTTTGTATACACCTCTTGTTTTCCACACAAAACTCACATGTTCCATCTTATGTCCCTCGATTTAATCAACCCAATAATATTACATGAAGCTTTTTATTATGTAATAAATTCCATCATATCTAATCAAAACTAACACATCTGTGTAAATAAATGTAAATGCTCCTCATGCACAATTTGCAATTTTAACATTATGAGTTTTCAGTACTGTACTTTGTTTTGATATTAGGCTAAATACTAAACATATGACTCAGTAAGTTTGCAAGTGTGACTGTTAAGTTGCCATGACAACTGCTTTCTTCCCCTTTTTAAATACTACATAAGGATATGGAAGCAGTCTTTAACGTAGTGCTACTCTTATGCCACCCTGTATCTTTAAAGAAAGAATGGACCTGTAATTTACTTATTGTAACTTTAGTAGGCACGAACGGCTCCCTGAGGATGGTTTTATGGAAAACCGAAACATGTCGGAGTTCCAATAATTTTAGTGGTTTATCTTTTTAATAATTAATGTATCAACACTGATATTGTGTGATTTGCAAGTGCATGTGTTGGTGAAATAAAAGTGAATTGAAGCAATATGCATGGTACAACAGTAAAAATGGACCTGTACTTAAGCACCACAAGAACAAGCAATGCAGAAGAGGGAAATAAGACTCCATACATTCCTAGTTTCATGTGTGGTCTGTTTCACACTCCAAGCACACAACCCAGAGACAGGGTCCCTGCTACCAACTTTGCAGAAGGCTGAGTGAATCTTAGAGCCAGAATGGGTGCAGTTATTGAAAATTACTGTACCTAAGCACTAGAAATATAATCATACTTTAATAAGGGTATTATTACAAATGAATGTCTCGCTACAGGGGATCGAATCCCAGTGGACGGAGAGGAGGGATTTTTCCACACCTGTCCAGACTGGCCCTGGGATCCACCTAACCTTCTGTATAATGGGTACCAGATCCCTTTCCAGGTAGTACAGCAGCCAGGGCATGGTGTTGGCCACCCACCTCCAATCTACTGTTCAGGTTAAAGAAAGAGTACAGCTACATCTCTACTCCCCTTCTGGCACTTCATGGACTGCTCCATTGTGAACTTTATGATTTTATTACATATCAAAATGGAACTATGAGACAACACTCTGACTGTCTTCTCTATAGCTAACCGAAACACAGAACTGGAACATACTTGTATGCTTCCTCTCTTCGATCTGACATCCACAGGTGTTTAGTGTAGGCAAATGTAACCTGAGGATGATGTGCAGGTAGAGGCTGGTCTGGATTCTCTGATGGATCCATGCCCAGCAGCATTACTAGCGTCTTGTGGGACAACATCTGTATAACATGCCATGAAATTATGATATTTTTGGAACTTTTAAATATCACTCAAATAAGCCATTGTAAGAAATGAATGAAAAGGACTGAGATTTTAAAACAGGACACTAGGCTATAACTGACTACAAAAATTGGCATCAGCTCTTGTGTGATTTATGCACATAAAACTTATGCACTAGGAAAATACCAGTCACAATCACAGAGGCACTAATAAGTATAACAGGTACAATGGTCGACTCCTTCCAGTCCTCAGGCAATTCCTCATTATTCCAAATAGAATTAATAAGTTTGTACCTGGTGGTTTGTGTCTGTTTAGTTTTCAATAGCCATCTCAACCTCAAAGGCATTCAATTCAGGCATTAGTGATTCTGCTGTATGTATTTCTGTCTGCCTAATATCACTAACCCCATGTACATTCACAGCTGAGAGAAATGGTCCTCCATCTAGCTAAAATACTGTTGGAGTTTGTAACCAAATCACCCTTCTCATCCTTACTGTATTAGCTCTGGGTTGGTGGTAATCTTACTTAAAGTCACTGATGCCCCTACAGAAGTCTCTGATATTTTAAATCTTACTCTTTGTTTCAAATGCATCAATTTTAACTTTCAAATATTCCATTTTTTTGTTCCTGATTTCTCTACCAGCTATATGTCTTTAATTGTTTATACTGTCTACACTGCTTTGGTTTGGATCCTGCATTTTAACCTGCTTCCTTTGATCTAAAAATCGTTAACATTCTTCACAGAACCACGGTTGATGCTGCTTCAATTCATACAGACCTAGACTCTCTTTACCTGAGGTTTTGATATTCTCCTTAATGTTTTCCCAAGCCCTATTTATCCCCTTGTTATAATTTAAGTCCTCCAAACCTGCAAACTTGTTTGAGATCTGAATATGACTCTGTTTTCTAACCTACTGCTCATTTAGTTTCCTGAGATTAAGTCTTTACATATCAAACTTCTGTGCTGTTTATTTACATACTTCCAATCTTTCCATAACTGTTGCAAACATCACAGTCAGCTCTCCTGAAAGATCATACATCATGTATACTTGAACACTATCTCCTATCTATCAATATGTGGTCAATCTGGTTGTGAGTCTTCCCATCCAGAGAGGTCCAGGTGCATGTATGAATGTTTCAGTGCAGGAACATCATGCTCTTAACAACCAAATTTTTGATGTGGCAAAGTTCACTATTTTAACATCATTGTCAATACAATCCTGATGTAGACTGTCATTCCCAAATGTCAGTTTGAAAATATCCTCTCTCCCAACTATTGCATTAAAATCTTCTCCCAGAATTTTTGTATAGTACTTAGAAAAATGATTGAACAGCCACTCCAATTCCTCATAAAAACTGTCTTTTGAATCATTGCTTTTCTCCTCACTTGGTGCACGCACGTTCAAAGCAATGATATTACGACCTCTCGGAACTATATACGACATCCTATCACTAACAAACACTACTCTCTTATCTGCTGATACTATTCTGTGGTGTACAAAGAAAACCTTTTCCCAAGTGATGATTTTTGTTTACTTTTCCATTAAAAAAAACATGTTTTTTTTTCTATCAACAACCTGTTACATTACTTAAATTAAATTATACTATTTCATGTGACACAGTGTACATGAATACTATATTTACTTGAATGCAAGATGAGTTTTTCCCTTAAATTTGGTGCTTAAACATGTGATATTTTAAATTTGTGAATGAAGCACTGAACCAGACCGCAGCAAACCGGACTGCTCTGAACTGGACCACGCAGAGCAAAATCAAGGCCTGCATCCCCAAATCATGTGAGAAGTGCGCTCTTCAAAGATATTAAGCAGCAAAGACTGGTAATTCCAAACCGATGTTTTGGAACAACCTATCGGTCCTAGCTTCAAGGTCCAAGAAATCCAAAAAAGAGAACAGAGTATGACGGAAGTTAAATGAAACAATCTCCTTTTTTGGGATTTTGTCCATCAACTAATTTTTTAAAGAAGCATGTTTTGGAAGCTGGTTCTGTTTTCATTTTCAAGCAAAGAAGCATCTAACCTGGTGGACCCATTAGATTAAGGTATTCTCAATCAATGTGCACCAGAGAAATAATAACTTGTTCAAATATGCAACTGAGAACAGATCTAGTCCAAGGGTAGTAACAGGAAAATGGTAATTGAAAAATTAAAAATTAACTACAGTACTCAAAAATAAAGTCTGGACCAATCCACAAATTAAGAATCATAAAAAGGGTCATGAACTCAAACTGATCAGACCACTGACACGACACAGACATCCAGAACGCATATATGAGGGTCGTACTGAAAGTCATGAGCAACCATTTTTTGCATGCAAACCGGGAACAGCAGACGAAGGAGAGTAGGGTGGTAGATGGAACCAGCTGTTGTGTTATCCTTGAGTGTCTCGTGAAGTCAATAACTTGCATCACGTGACCAGTATCACTTCTAACAAAATGGCCGACAACGATATGTCGTTTCGCCAGCATGCTGTCATCGAATTTCTCGTTAAAGAGGAAATCCCTGCTGCAGAAATTCACCAGAGACTTCAGCGTGCTTATGGAAGTGTGTGCATGGTTGCAAGCAGTGTTTGAAGATGGGTGAAACATTTTAAAGATGGGAACACAAGCATCCAAGATCAGCCTCGGAGCGGTCACCCTCGAACAGCCTCAACTGAACGCAACAAGGAGAGAGTGGATGAGATCATTCAAGACGACAGGCGTGTGACTGTGGACACAATAGCCCGAACACTTGGATTAGGGCACAATGCAGTACAGGAGATGATT
>Ga0123352_10009613_pt1 | contig 15131 bp, 10 predicted proteins | sample TergutLab28metaG_FD_89700 | JGI IMG/M metagenome (GOLD analysis project Ga0123352, IMG submission 89700) | Labiotermes labralis P1 segment gut microbial communities from Petit-Saut dam, French Guiana - Lab288 P1 | ecosystem: Host-associated > Arthropoda: Insects > Digestive system > Gut ... | reverse complement strand
GGGTCTGCTTCGCAAGTTCACGAGATGGACAGATGACCAGACCTGTGTGATGAAAAGCCAAACGATGACATCATTACAAACAGTGTACTTCATGGTCTAGTAATCAGACATGATTAAAGCAACCTTGCTTTCAAGAGTCATATATTTTCAATGTACATACGTAAATGCAATTTCAATGTACACATGTAAATGCAATTTCAATGTACACGTGTAAATGCAATTTCAATGTACACATGTAAATGCAATTTCAATGTACACATGTAAATGCTATTTCAATGTACACTGTAAATGTAATTTCAATGTACACGTGTAAATGCAATTTCAATGTACACGTGTAAATGCTATTTCAATGTACACGTGTAAATGCAATTTCAATAACACACATAACAAAAGCGCCGCACTCCCCACACAACTACGCGAAACTCGCAAGTGTGCAACATCATGTGCAGATCTCTTATACCAAATTTCACACAAATCAGACAACGAATGTGGAAAGCACAGACGTAAATTTACACCCCCTCAATAAGTACTGCTTTCACTGTGTTGATTGTCACAAAACAACATAACTCAGCAGCATTATGTAGCAATTCCTATACCACTTTCACTAAAATCTGTCAATAAATATGGACATTACAAGCAGAAATTCATTTACATCCACATGTAAAGTGCAGCCATCAATGAGCCTATTTTCATGGCGTTCATCATGTGCCAGACAACTTCCTATAGTTCTGCTACACAGAACTTCATGAAGATATGATTAGCAGTTTAGCACCTCACACCAGGATACACATGGATGACAGACAGTAACAGCTCTGCACACAGTAAGCTTCATTTTTTTTACGTCATAAAGAAGTAATACACTGAGACAGTAAATGACTCTCACAGAACACAGTGCCAACTTGTTTGGTGCTGAGGTTAACAGAAATGAGGGGCAGTAATGCTGTTAAATAATTGTAAAATAGAATAAAATTTCATGAAAGTTACCAACAGCAGAAGCAAAGGAATGAACCCTATGAACAGAAAAACACAGACGTACAGCACATCAAAGCATTACAATACACAGTTACTATTTACGATTACTCAACATGAATTTCTGGACACTATATATAAGGACCAACAACAAGCTCCTGTGAGCAGTACTAAGGCCAAAGTTAGTAGTCTATTGTGTGACAAAAATTATGTTTCTCATGGCTTCCCCCTCTCTGCTTACAATTATACCGGCCTCCAGCACCCTGTGGCTTAAGTGAACTAGCACAGAGTGCTTACCGCTAGCATATGGTATCGACAGGAATATTCACAAGACAAGAATGGCTAGATGATGGATCAGGAGTACACAGAAGTGTGTCAGATGGGAAGAATAACAAGTTGTTGGTCATGTGGAGGGGTCAATTCAGGGGGCTTCTGGCTGTGGCCTCAGTACAAATAACCAACTATCAGCATCTCAAGAAGTAATCTGCTACAAGACTTGGTTGGTTGGTTCGTTAGTAAGTTCAAAATTAAAGAAAAATATACACTGCAAATTATGGAAATGTTTACAAACTTCTGCTCTGTGAAATGTCATATTAATAGGCAGTCACAAAATAACAGTCAGTGTCATCAAAGTGAAAGTATATCATGCAGTAAATCCTTACCATATGGTCCCTCATTCTTGATGAACGGCAAATGTGTCTCTTGCTCCAGGCAGAACATGATAAGAGGCAAGACAAACACCAAAGTCTTGCCACTTCCTGTGAACGCTATTCCGATCATGTCGCGTCCTGATAGCCTGTCAGAGAACAATAACATCTTGACATGCCACACAGTCGTAACATACAATGTACTGCATGCTTTGCCCCACATCAGACATTTGGCTGAAGATCTCTCCAAGACTAACATTAACCTTTTGGTGCCGGAATTATTTTTTTAATTTTAGCACATCCTATATATAAAATGTGAATAATACAGGAACCAAATACTTTAGAATTATGAAACAAACTGCATTTTGAAGAGAAAAAAACTGAGATTATTTACTGTGTTTAAAATATTCAGTACCTATATTTGTTGAATAAATATATAAAATGCAACTTTAGAGGTTAGCGGTGCGGTACGACCACTATAGTTGACGTTAGGCGTCTAAAGGTTAATATCGGCATATCGGTGAAGCTGCAACATTGTGCGACTTTTAACCCAGGCTGAATTTGGCCAGGCAATCCTAACATTTCACAAGAAATACAGACAGCTTACACTTTGACTGGTTTTCAGATGATTCAACCTTGCTGGCCATTTATGGCAGTACAGCCTTATGCATGCCATTAAGGCATATAGAGGGCAGCACAGGCAAAGTTCCACTCATAGGACTAAACGCAGGTGAATGGCCAGCCTCATGCCCCACACCTCAAAAACGGATCCCCCACTACCTATTTCATAGACAGCTGGGTGGGGCCCAGAGCCAGGCTGGAAATCCTAAAGAAAAGAAAAATTTCTTGCCTCTACCAAGATTTGAACCCTGGACTGACAAGCCCATAGTCTAGCCACAATACTGACTGAGCTATCCTGATTCCATTTGTAACCGTTCAAGACAATGCACAATTAAAACAACAATTTTCTAATTTACTTTTAGAAACTTAGTCTGAGTTTGAGTAGAAGCACATTCTTCAATCACACATTGAATATTTGTAATCACCAAGCCAGGGTCTTTTGGCAATTAGGTACTGGCAATTTTTACACCAAAGGATCAACAACATAAACTTTCTTTCACTGTTCTCTAAGCAGCCACATGTGGGGCACAAGAGATAGATATGACAATGCAAAGATGTCACAACATGCTGCCTGGTCCGGGCTTTCACATGGATCAGCATGAAGCAATGGTGGAATAGTGATCGGCAGGAAAAAAATTGAAGACACTAGAGAAAAACCGGCTCCAGTGCCTCTTCATCCACCCACATGACTCACCCACTTTATGTAACCTTGGACTGAACACAACACTCCATGGCAGTAGCGCAGCTACAGTAGTCAACTGATGAATTATTAATATTAACTGTTCAGAAAGCCGTCAGCATGTACGAAAAACAGCTGCCTATCAGCACCTGCTGAAACTGATTGTCTCCTCTGCATATACCACAGGTCAGACCACAAAATTCCAGTTCTGTTATTAGGTGAGTAGTTGTACACATTGCAAAGGATCATAATGCATCTTCAGGGTCAAGCAGGCCATGAAGACTGGTTATTCTGCTGTACTGGACTGTTTGGCACTAAAGACGAAGGCACTATGATACTTAGAGACGTCATGAACTAGTTGCCAAACACAGCGTCACATTCAATAACACTGGCATCTCTAGCAACACCACTACAAGAACCAAAAGTCTCAGTCCTGACAACTGCATACACCACTCACATGTGGGACCAGAACTTGTGGTGCAGCCGACCTGGTACACACACTCTTATTCACCACAAAACTGTACAGGCAGAAGTTACAAAGTGAAACAAACTAAAACTTCACCACACTGTAACCTCTCCCCATATTTTATGCCTAATTTAGCTGTGAAATGGGAGTCAGTAAATTACAGTTGTTACACCAACTACATTACAGGCTGGAGGATCCGGAGGGCAATTCTTGGAAGGGCAACAAGGTTCCAAGATTACAGCAACAATGAAATGAAACTGACCACTTCTATCCAATGCTGAGTTTAAGAATGAGCAGTTACTCCTCTACTCCTACTGTATGCCTTCATGGCATGGACATGAACCACTCTGCCTTTACCTTAGCCCAGAATTGTGCAGTATCAACACAGTTCACCAGCCAGCCTGGAATTCAACTTGTCTGATATTTCTCTACACAAAAAGAGAAGTGCAGCTACACATGCTGTTACAGCTGTTCATAGCCCATCATCTTCGTACATTTCAACACTGAAGCATACTCGTATCAAGTTAACAAACCCTTCACACTTGAGTCAATTGCAGCTAACTGTTCGGCATCTGAGAAGATATTACAAAAGAGGGTAAGACAGAACACCAATGAATAATTTCAGTGATTCTTTCACTCTTCAGGCTTCCTTTTTAACCGCCACAAACAAGCAACTGTGATGACAGCCAATAAAACAACACCAATAACAGCCACCCAACTCCCTTCTTTGGCGTGACCAAATTGTGTTGATTCCAGATGCATCTTTGTACCGGTCCGTCAGCAAATGTGAACCTGTAACAGGTGATACTCACACAGTTGGAATTCCCTGAACTTGAATAGGAGTTGGCTGCACGATGCCCCTCCGTTCCAGACCGGCCAGGATGGCACGTGGAAACTTCATCTGTGCAAATGACTTTATAGGAGGTGGCACATCCTCACCCTCAACTAATATGCACAATTTCTTACGCACACGATTATGACGTGCTTCAGACATCACTAAAATGTACTGTGGTGGTTTCCAACTGAAACAGGCAGGAAGTTATGTAAGGATTACCCTGTCACAGCAGTGGATTTTTCATTCTGTGAAATTCCCATACAATCCAACTAATCAGTTAATCAACCAACCAAACATCTGTGACCTGCTGTTTTTACTGCAGCATATATCGAGCTTAGTGTTATCTGGGATGTGACACAATGTAGTTTGGTAGAAAGGCACCAAACTAAATGGCAAAAGATTCCAGAAGGCAATACTTAAACCTCCAATATGTCACTCAATGTTGCAACCAGTCTGTCACATTGTAAGCATAAGTAATATATTTGCATGGGACTTGACCTCCTCAAAGTGACATACAATATTTCAAATTCACACAGACTACTAAAACCTAACTCTCTGAGGTCGACATATTTTGATGATGCCAAACTCTGAATTGGAACTCAGTGTTCAGACGCTGAAGCGTGTCACAGAGGGTACCGCCTCATAACACTACCACATGAAGGGTCAATAATTTTTGAGGTACAGGAACCTGTACTGGGGGATGAATGAATAAACAAACAAACAATCACATGCATGAGACTGCTTTATGTTTGGTGACCTTCAATGATCTTCACAGCAAGTCCTGCAGTTCATGGGAACAATGATGCTGCTGCTGGCGACTTCCCCTGTAGCTCCTCTTTGCTGCATGTCAACCAGCCAAAAGCATACAAAGGTTACCACTGCTAACATCCATGTGAATGGGGAAGTATATCTGACAACAATGTGACAGCTGAAGGGGACCATTCCATGCTCTTGATTACAGCACTAACATTGTGCAACTCATTGCACTAATCCTAGCCCAAACACACATTCAATTTCTGGCAGGGCCAACAGACTTTGCCCTTCACCAAAATACCCACACCAGCTCTACAGCCCATCCTGTTGCCTACTCAGTGGGCACCTCAAACTCTTTCCCCACAGGCAAAGTAGCCAGGGTGTGCCGGACCACTCACCTTCTGTTACAGCCAAGGCTAAGAATGAGTGGTGCCACAACACCACCCATTTTACACACCGTCTTGGCATGCAGACAGACAGCCTTACTTGTTACCAGTAAAAAAAACTTCATTGTGCAGACAGGGCTAAGTGCCTTACCTTGTTTTGATGGGATCTTCATACTGAATGCCTTTTGCAAGTTCTGCCACGCCCATCAGTGCTTTTTTTTCAGCAACACTTTCCAAGATCTTTTCCTCCTCCTTTAACTGACGTTCCATGGCACTTTCCTTCTTGGCTGGAAAAAAATGCACACACGCATTCATATGCCACATAAGGAAGTTTCGGTCAACAATGGACCACATAATATACGACGGTGGTCCCATAAGATAATAATATTATAATATAATATTACAATACTTAACACTGTGTAACAATTGCCTACATTATTCAGTACAGTAACATGCTGTACAGGTTTGTAGCCTAGGAGCAATAGGCTATACCATATAGACTAGATGTGTAGCAGGCTATACTGTACTACCTAGGCTTGTGTCAGTACACTTTGATGTTCACATGATGAAATCGCCTAACAATGCATTTCTCATAACATATCCATCATTAAGCGACACATGACTGTTAGTATGTGTGTGTGTGTGTACACAGAGACATCCCTGGCCCCTCTTAATATGGCTCTCTGATTCAGTTTGGTTACCTGTGTCCATACTCATAAGCACCTTTCAGACTCCCTATGCATTGGGGTGATTTCTAAACAATGGAAGAGCAAGGAAGTGAACACCACAAGATCTCACAAAAAGTAGTGACAGGAAGGATGTCTAAAGGCACCAACATTTCAAATAGAATTTTGGTATAAACATGATGCCATTTGTAATGTTGGTAACAATACTGGCACAAACAAACAGCATGTGACCTAACCTTCCAACAGCGAACACATAGGTGTTGCAAAAAGCAAGGAAGTGTTTACACTGTACAAAAATCTCTACCATTATGCCTTGCTCATGGTTAAAAAAGGGTATCCTTTCTGGGCAACGTAAGCATGGAAATGATGGAATACATCCTCTGCATGATGACCTGAATGACAAGCTGCTATAACCACTTGTAACCCTCAAAATAAGAGCAACTGCCCTGCAGAGCCCCACACGATACATACCAACAGCAAATATTACTGCTCTCTGTGATGAGCAAGCAGCCATTAGAAGTGACAGCCAGTTACTACAGTGAAAGTGTACTCTGCCTGGCCTCTTACCTTCAGCCAGTTTTTTTAGCTCTGTGTGTTGGTCCAGCAAGCTGATGTTGGACTTACGCCCCCACACCTGTCCATCTTCATCATCGTCGTCGTCATGCTCATTCTCACTTGAAGATTTCCCACGCTGACCAAACTCATCTTTCAGCTAACAGCAAGCACACCATGTTTTAACTTTCACATCATACATACTATGCAAGCTGTACAACAGTAATTATCCACACTATATTTGTGAAATAAAATAAGTTTCTCATGATGATACAGAATCTACATGTGGCCTACAAAAGGGGCATTCAACTGTTGTTCACTGGTTGGTAAGTAGAGTTTTCACCAAATTTTGCGACTGCCAAGGCCCAAAAATGTACTCTTCATCACGTGTTTTGATGTCCTCCACCCATCTCAAACCATTTCCTCACATGCTGTCATGATCTCCTGCACTCTGGCTCATAGAAACAGACTTTCAAATTCTGCTATTGGTTGGCCATGCAGTCCTTCCCTCTACCAATCAGGCCATCACCTCTCACTACCCACACAATGCCATAACTATATGTGGGCCCCAAGATAACAACTAAGATTGATTCACCCTGAGAAAGGAAACTGTAATGTGTGCCAGAATACTGGGAAACGCTTATCCATCTACACATCTACACATCTATTTCCTCCCCCATCTCTGTACAAGTCATTATTCATTTAACATTGTGACATTTGACACTACACCAGGAGTGTAAAAATCCTTGGTGTCAACTTTACAACAATTTGTAGCTTGTGTATAATATTTATGGGTCCTATGCAAGAAACTTGCTTTTTGTCACTCTTCTAACAGCTAAGAGTCTTAGGTGGCTCCTAGATTTTTTGGCAGTCTGTGTCTCCCTGCACTACATTCAGAGTCGTTGTCATAAAATGATCAATAAATAAGATGTATATTATTGCATAACTGGCAGTAATCACAAAAGAACATTTCTGCAAATCAAAAAGAGGGTTATATATATATATATATATCAGAATATTCAAAATCTAAAGAATCATTAAAATGTTGCTTACCTGACTCAAACGTCCAAGTTTCTTCAACTGCTGTTTCTTACGTTCCCTAACTGGCACATACGGCACATAATCATCCTCAGATTCAGAACTCGACTCCTCTTTTCGGTACCGCTGCAATATAAATTGAACAGTTCATGATAAAGCAGAGTTTTGACCTTTTAAAGGCAATGCTGTTACCACAGGTATCAGCTTTTTTGCAGAATGGATGTCATATTTACCATCAGTTTCCACATTAAGAAACTCTGCATTTAATCCACAGTATATTCACAAATCCAGGCAGAGCCTCTAACACATAGTGTTTTCTGTGAGGCAGGTATTGGATGTTTACATATCATGAATTTCAGCCTTCAAAACAAGTGGGCCGTGTCTCAAGCACTTAGTTGTCAGTCTCTCATCATGTAGATCCAGGTTTGACCCTTGATCAGTCACTGTAAAATTTGTAGACAAAATGGCACTGGTCCTTCTCCAACAACTTTGGTTCTCCTGCCAGCATCATTTCACCAATGCTCCATACTCATCTGCTCCTGCCAGAAGGACTAGTAGGGGAATCCTGGGAATCTTCAAAGAAAGCAATACTCTTCCAAAAAACTGGAGAGAGAAATCTTATCTTTTTCTCAGACTTCAGAGAGTTTAAAGAACTTGGAATATACATCTTCTTCACCAGTGACCAGATCTCCTAGAAATTCATGGGGCTTTGTGGCAAAGATATATGAAGTCATAAATATCATGTATTTTACAAGCATTAAAAATGCTATAAACATTAGCACATGGTAACGATACCAAGGCCAAGTTCAGTACCTCAACCGACTGCACATTGCCACAGCACTCGTTCTTAATGTAAAAACTTCCCATATTTATACCACAGTAGTTGCTGGTTTAGAATCTCATTCTTGTAATGGCGTCTTCGTAATTCGCAATCTGATATGAAAAACTGTTTGATCCAGTAACCGTAACTAAAAAAAAAAAACGCAATTACAGGTTAGGGTACTGTATGCTGTGTGACCTTGTGACTAAACGAGGCTCGACTAAATCCAGTATTACTTCTGAACCGCAGAGACAACTGAAAAGTTGCAACAGCATTACCCACATTACTATCTGAAAACGCCATAATTGTTAGTTTAAAAAATCATAACAATGTAAATCAACACCTATTAGAGCACAAATAATATCAATTAAGCTATTAAACATGAGTGCAATCTCGACTTGTGACGAAAGCACCACGGCCGTTGATAAAACAAGGTTATAACACCAATTACGACACCACAGTTATATTGTAACAAAAAAATTATACTTAGCACTTACTTTCCTCGGAGGTGCGTCTTCTTTCCTTTCCTCCATGTCAATTATAATTACGCAAATGTGCACCTCGGCATAGCACTTACATCAGAATTGACCAAAACTAACTGCAGTGACGTTTCTTTTGATTAATCAAACGAACATGTAATGATCGATTACACCCAAGGATGACAATTTAGCAGAGAATCCGGCACAACCACGGATTACAGTGGGCACAAGTGCGGACAAAGCGTGGTATAAAATAACTTGTCATCATTCCCGTACGGAAAGATACCACACAATCCAATATGTGTGTTTGTCAAGTGTAAACTGGGTTAAAATGTAAGATAAAGAAATCATTCAGTTTAGCTAATTTCATAATTTACGTGGCCCCCGTCACGTCTAAAGGCGGGAACATGCATGAGAGTAGAACAAAGAACGTAGAGTCTGTTGGGATATGATCTGCGGCAGTGGATAATTAATCCTGACGCTTCGAGGCAAATAGCGTCATCGTCACAACTCGACCTTTCAGCTTAATGAAAGCGTTTAACTGAGCTGAGAGTTGTATACGCCAGATTAGGAGGATGAAAGGCGCCGACTCGCCAGCCACGTGATCTGATTTCCGATTTGTCAGAATAATTCTTGTAAGGTCGAGACAGTGACATTAAAACGGGCGATCACGCAAGGTCGAAATCCCGAGCATAGAGACGCCAATAGATGTGGGTGGCCAGGATGTGGTAAAGAAATGGTAAGATGTATTCTGAGGCCATCGATGGTGAGTTCCACCAACACCCCTTGCTAATGTCAAACCAGACCGAAGTGCTTGTCACTAGAGAAAGTTATTGCTGCCATCATTTCTGTGAACAGAGGACTGGTGGTAAGGTGGGAATTTAAGGAAATGTGCTGGATGAGGAATATAACTGACAGAGGAAAATGTAGAGTGGGTCGATCCATGGGTCTAATTTCCATTGACTCATTACACGTACTTGACTGTCTTTACTAAGCTTAAAGGAATTTATTTCAATTTTTCAATTCGGCACGTTTGGCATGGGGGGAAAGGTCATCCATTTACCATACCAAAGTATGCAGAAATAATCAAGGATGTATTTAGCCAGACTTTTGGCTACCTGTAACCATACAGCACATAAATGATACACCAGAAACTGACAGTTTGACATGAATATGTGTTGCAAGGAAGTAACAAAAATATATGGGCCTTTTATAGTTGCATATTCTTCCAAGTACATTTGAACCTGGTTATAATAACATTGTTTATGCAGCACCTCCATATGTCATATTTTATGTGGTACCAATTCGCCACTGTTCACCATAATATGATACTCATAGGTTATAACAACACTTGTTTTATTAAGACACAAAATATTCAGTCCCTTTCATGATGTTATAACTAAGTTTGACTGTATATACACAAAAGGAAGGCACACAAATACAGAATGAAAGCATTTAATTTGTGTGTGGAAAAACATGGCTACTTGTACAAATCTGAAGTATACATGGCATACACCCTGCAGATGTGGATAAGACCACAAGATTCACTGAGGTCAAAAGAATATGTGTGTGTGTGTGGCATTCAAGTCCCAGGTCTGCTGGTAATCTGCAGGCATCCACTTCCACAGGTAGACTGTACCATAATGCCAAACAGAAACAGTTGTCTAAACATATTTTAAAGAAACTAAAATGCACCATACATGTATTAAGATTAGGAGAGAAACTGCCTTGGGGAAGAAAGAAAGAAAGAAAGAAAGAAAGAAAAAAAAGAGAGAGAGAAAAGAAAAGAAAAAGAAAGAAAGAGTTCTTGGCCATAAAATCGGGACATTTATTTGACATGTAATTCAAAGTACGCCGCATGCACACAACATAGCTGAGATACCAGCTTTGTGAGCAGCCTGTGGGAAGGGAAAGCCAACTTCAGCAATGGACTCCAACAAACACAAAACTGGTCTTGAACAATCACATCAAATGCCACCACACCATTTATTCCAAAGTCAATCTGCGAAATGGTGGAAGAAATTGTTCTTCTATTCTGAACCTTCTACCAATGAATGCTCATACTTTGTACCATGTGCACCCCAATCAAAAAGTACAATTGGGTAATTCCTTGACAACAGTGGCATAGAGCCAGCTGACTGACGGAACAGACGCAAGCAAGCTATGCCCACAGATATACAGTTGGTAAGACTGGCCACTCTGTCCTAACAACTGTACATTCTGAAGTTACACTTAGATTGTGCTAGCCTGGTCTGCCTTACACTCTTCTGCAGCATTCTTTGACCAAAGAATGTTACTTTCTGTTATCAATATACGTACATCAGAGAAGATTTACAAAATAACATAACAATGCAACTGTAGAGACCGATAACTCTGCTGTAACTATGCAGGTGAACAAGACATTAAGTAAAATGCAAAAACAGTGAATAAAAGTAAGAACTGTGAGATACATGTTGCAAAGCATTATATGTTCTTTGGCACACAAAACTGGCTTATGAAGATGTTTTCTGGGACCGCCTATGTCAAAATACAGAACATACTGCAGGTAAAGCAGTTCATTCTTTCATTGCCACAAAGAGCAAGACAGTTTTATCACACAGAACCCCTGCATCTGCTGGGACATCCCACTGTAGCCCCAGTGCTCTGAACAGTGGTAACCACAAGGGATGCACTATACATGCACAATTGAAAGGCTATAAAAAATTTACCACTGTGTACTGTCCAAAGTGTGACACAGCTATGTTTTAAGATTTTTTGGCACACTACTGCAGGTAACATTGCAAAAATATTGAAAGGCCCATAGCTGTTAGTCACAGAACATGCTTTACAGGAATGACAGGAGCGCTAGAATAAAGCAATCCCATGACAGACCTGGACAGGTCCTGAGGGTTCCAGGAGGTTCAGGCTCTCAGATTTCAAGACAATCAGCACATGAAGGTGGTAAGGTTGTCACCCCTATGCACCGGCCACCTTTATCCTCCAAGTAAAATTTCCTGGTACTATGGCCTCGGTACCCCAGGGCCATAGTGCGACCAGGAGGATTATGTTAATGAAAAATTCCAATGACATCATCAGGAATCGAACCCGTGAACTCCCGGCTTGTAGCTCAGTGCTTCAAACAACTGTGCCACTGCGTGCCCCCTACAGTAATATTTACATTAGAATAGGTAGCCTGATGAAGTATATTGTGCTACCTTAGGTGGTGTCATCAATTCTGTTAAGACTTTACGACTTGCCTTTAAAAAGGTACTGTTATCCCTGTCCACACCACACAGGCATCTGGGGGCAGCAGAGGCATAGCTCCACTCACTCTCAACCTCAACATGACATGGAAGTGAGTGGTCAACTTCACGCCCTGGCCGCTATATCCCTGGTTGCCTGTATGAATCTCGAGTTGTCAGGCTCAGGAAGTCAACAATACGACATGGTGTTACAGTGACTACAGACAGGTCTCAAAATCCATGCTCTGACATGGGTCAGACAGCTTGTACATGACTGCAGTGTCCAATCCCTCTCTGAATCATGTGTCTCCCTGTCACCATACACTAGACTGTGTATGCTCACACCTCATGCCGAGGAAGACACATTGATTATCATCAAGACAGCACTCTTATTCAATTATATACAAAAATATATTTATGTACAGAATAAGGAATGAAATGTACAACATTAACTAGAACTCAAGAAAACTAGTTTGTCCATTTTTATAAGTAACACAGACAGTACACAGCATTAACTGAGCCACATTTTAGGTATGTTATTTTATTGGATAACATCTGATAGTCACTTCCTTTTGGCTTGTTTTAAACTATGCAGCTTCGATGTGCAACAAGCGGTGTGTTAGGAGCGACACACGTTGGCGAGGCAAACAAAAACTTTACCCAGCATTTTCTGTAAATGTGGTGAGTAAAAACTTGGTATTAACTGCAACACACTGCAACAAAAGGTGTGGACCCCGACCCACAGCAAAGCAGAATGGCAACAGATGCCACACAGCATGCAATCAAATGAAACAGTCTAAGCAAATATTATTCATTCTGTGCACTGTGCTTACAGTCCTTCATATACACCATCATATACAGAATAAAATATAAGTTATCCATAAAATGAACCCTCCTACATTTTTTCAGCAATCATCATCATCATCCGCAGGGAGACTTCAATGCAAAGCAATATACAACACAAATACACCAAATTTAATATTGTACATTTCCCATGCAACTATATTACATATATAATAATTGTTGTCACGCTGTTGCACAGTGTTTCCATTCACAGCCTGAACAAGAAATACCTGCAACTTGATTCTAGGATTTATGTGAAATGAACAAATGTTGAAATACAGATGTTTGGATATAGCAAATTACACCAATGTCTAATTAAAATAATTTTACAATGTATTTAACCGTAAACAGATTTTAAGAATTTTAACATTTTAATTACAATTTTAACCTTATTTGAACACTGACATGAGGACCCCCTTCCACATAATTTACACATCAGCTGCACATGTTGATAAACTTGTGGGCTCTGTGAAAGAAGGCCGACAGCTATGGCCAAAACATCTCCCAGCCAAAATCAATAACAATGAAACAATGTTCAACAATTTGGTGGCAAAGATTGTTTATTAACGCACCAGTTTCACATGTACTGTATTATAAATATACCAGCAGCTACAAATATAATAATATGGATGTAATGGCTAGTATGATGTTGAAATATTCTTGGTTAAAATTTGTTGATATGTCTTCATTTACAATTTGTGCTGTTGTTATGTACGCAGACATCTATATGAATGTTCTCAACCCAGAAGGATCAATAAACGTGGTTCAAATTTAAAATTAGAGCAGAATAAACATATGTTAAAATGTCGAGTGGATATGTAACTCTTAATATTATGTATGTACTATGTGCCATGTATTCATGTGTCCTATGTAGGAAAGTGACACAGTTTGAAACATGTGCGTTAGCTGCAATTCATAGTTCTCCAACGAAGAAAGTGGCAGAGCTGTAGAAGTCCACACATTTGTTCAGGTATTCGTCTTGAACCTGTCTGAGAGTGGATGGCCGCATATGGAAGGATTACGTACTGTAAGAAAAAACAGCACTGAAGAAACCAGAGCATGCAATGTGTGTTATGTGAACAAAAACTAGGGCTATGTCCATATTTTTATTCTGCCCCAATTTCAAATTCCAACCACATTTACAGGACTTGACCCTTCCAAATCGGGAACATCAGTATTAGATGTCTGCATACACATAATGACACACTGCAAATGATGGCATATTGATGTATTTTAGCCAAAGAATACATCAACAGCACACTACTCATAATATCCATATATATTAATAGTTGTTACTACATATTTTTAAAATTATGCAAGTGAAATTTATGTATATATTCCTTTTTTATTGAGGTCTTCCTGAGTACGGTAATATATTGCTGAAACGTGTGGGTGGGTTTATGTTTACGTACAACTGAATAATTTGTTTGTGTGAATATGTTGGTGTCTGTAAACGAGTCTAAGTAAAGTACAACTGTGAACTGTCAGATAAAATAATTTAGTTGTACAATTCCCTTAATGCACCCATCCTTATAACACCCATCCTTGCCTGTACGACACTGCAACTGTACCACCACTGGGCATCCAGAACTTTTCATTGACCCAGTGTCTGATAGAGAGCGAACCACCTGTCGACACACTTCACATATCTCCCACACCGTACTCAACAATGTGTGTAAAACTGTAACGCGAACAATTTAATCATAAATATTGTCATTCACTCTTTGCGTGACTGCTAGCAGACAAAAGCAAAATGTTACTCAATTATTATACCAACTACTGCACATATATTAAATTTATAAAATTTACACATTAAAACATTAAAAACGCTCCGACATGTTTCGGTCCTAAGACCATCATCAGGGAGCCATATCGTCCTTGATAAAGTCACATTAATTTTGCTGTACCAATTGGGTATTGTGGCAGCATTCCGTGTTGTGTAATGTCATGCTGTGAAGAGTGCCCTGCTATGGATGTGCATTCTGTGCTTCGTTGCGTTGCAACAAAGCACAGAATGCACACTTTTTATAGTGTGACTTTAGCAAGGACGATATGGCTCCCTGATGATGGTCCTAGGACCAAAACATGTCGGAGCGGTTTTAATGTTTTAATGTGTAAATTTTATAAATTTTATAT
>Ga0123352_10009611_pt1 | contig 15132 bp, 4 predicted proteins | sample TergutLab28metaG_FD_89700 | JGI IMG/M metagenome (GOLD analysis project Ga0123352, IMG submission 89700) | Labiotermes labralis P1 segment gut microbial communities from Petit-Saut dam, French Guiana - Lab288 P1 | ecosystem: Host-associated > Arthropoda: Insects > Digestive system > Gut ... | reverse complement strand
CACCGTGATATATTATTTTGTTTATACTGACGATCCGGACGACTTCTCTCTCTCTCTCTCTCTCTCTCTCTCTATATATATATATATATATATATATATATGGCATAAAACTTGAAGAAAGAATGTTGGATAACATTTTCGTATGTAGTTGATAAATGAAATATGCGTCGATACGTAATATTACAGCGAGCTGTATTGCCGTTCTTGGCCGGTGTCCTTCCTAAACGAGGAAAACTAGGCTATTCAGATCAGCAGGCAGCACGTGTATGTGTACTTCCGTCTTTAGACGCTTTCGCAAAACTGTGAAAAACCACGATTATCTCTCCCATGTCCGCTTTTCCTTCCGTCCATCCGCATGGACCAAGTCACCTCCCACTGAACTGATAGTCAAGAAATTTGATATTTCATAATTTTTCCAAAATGTCGAGAAAATTCAAGCTTCATTAAAATGTGACAGGAATGGTGGGTACAATACATAAAGGCTAACATACATTTTTATCATATTGTTCGGACTAAACTTGTAGAGAAAATCAAAACACACAATCTACGTTCAGTAACTTTTTATTTTTATTTTTTGAAAACCGTGGTGTTTATGAGATAATGTAAAAAAAATCATGTAGAGTCGGACAGACCATTGCTGACAATATGGCGCATTCGCATTGCATACTGGACACCTAAGGCTACAAAAGCACAATCAGAATATGTATTATTTATTGCTTTTCCACTGCAACAATAGTTACACGAAAGTACCCCGATATTACCTTACATGTATATTGCCTCCTTGTTCACTTTAGAACCATTCCACCCATTGCCACTAACAATACGCAACTGGTAGACACCTAAATACCAAATACTGTGTATTAGTTAAAGTTATTACAGTCAGACACGCAAGACAGGCGACAGTAACACTGCCGACATTTGCTTTAAGTCCCGAAATTATACGTTCTAAGAAACTTGATTAGTTAAGATCATACCTTTGTGGAAATACCGGAGCTTTGTATGTGAAATTTGATATGGACGTAGACAAACATACATGCATAAGAGCGTGACGAATTAAATGTTGTTTTCAAGCAAACAATTACAAATTGGTGATCACGTAAAGTTCTTGAATTGTATCCGACAAATACAGAGTGTCTACTGTAAGGCGCAACACAAAGAGCTGACATGTAGGAATAACGAAACAAAGCATAGAAGAAGATGCACCCCCCACCCTCCCTCTGTAATGGTCTTTTACAACGTTTCCAGAGTCTTTCAGCTCAAGTTCACTGTCTGCGTTAGGTTTTTGGCCACAAGTTGCGCGTAAATTCTGTAATCGAGAATATGATCTTTTTTGCAAGAAGAACGTGTTTTCATTCTTGAACATTATTTCGCTACTAAATATTTTGCTAAAGTTAATGGAACACTTTAGCGTGTGCATCCTAATAAAGAAATTCCAAATAAGACGACAGCATTCAGAGTAGTGGCAAAATGTAGGGAAAAAGGGAGTGTTTGCAGTGGGTAACATGTTAGGCCTGTGGCAGATTTAACGCACAATACCGTAAGTATTGTTAAAGAAAAGCTAAGCCGGTAGTCAGGAAAATCTTCGAGAACACTGTAAGTTGTTATCGAGTATCAAATCAGCTAAAATTTCGGCTGTTCCAGTAGGTGCATCAGTTTCAAACCCGTGATACTGCTGCATGAATACAGCATTTCCATTGATTTCGTCGTTCTGCGGTCGAGGGAGTTTGTCACACAATTTTTTTTTAAGGAGAAAGAATTATTCCAGTTGAATGGATACATCAATGGTCAAAAGAATAGAGTGTGGAGTGCTAAAAACCCACAAGCACTGCACAAAAATCCTCAGCATTTGTCAACGACTGGTATTTGGTGTGCAGAATCTCGAAGACAAATTGCGGGATCATTGTTCTTTGAAGAGACAATTACTGCGGAAAATTATCAAAATCTTGTGACTCAATTCATTGCTCTGTAGGAAGATAGCTGGTTTCAAAAAGCTGGGGCGAATGCCCATACTGCGAACAGAAAGTCTTTCTTACACGTACAAGCCTTCGGTGATGGCATTACGTGGCTTGCGGTTTTGGCACCAGCATCTTCAAATTTCATACCATCTGACTCCATTCTATGGGAACTTCTTAAAGAAAGAGTCTACAGCAATAACCCAAGAATCCTGGAATATCTTAAAGATAATAATGAACGGTTTGTTGCTGGCACTGACCAACAAATACTTCGAAAGGTGGCAGGAAACACTGTGAAAATGGCGAATGTTTGTCTTCGAGAAGGTATGGAACGTTTTCAGAAGCTCCTACAATTATTCAAATTTGTTTATCATACTTATTACCACATTCTGGATATTTTTAAAAAAGCAAAAATACGAAAATGTAAATGGTTGAGAGTATTGATTTGATTTTTGTACAGGACGTCTTGCATAACATGGGCTCATATACAACAGAATCCAATAAGCTAATAACAACAGTAAAAAGTAAAGCAGACCCCTTACAGGCCTGGAGAGGCCCAGAGGGTTCCAGGAGGTTAAGACTCCCACATTTCAAGACAATCGGCACATGAAGGTGGTAAGGTTGTCAGCCATACGCACCGGCCTCCTTTAGCCCAAGGTAATATTCCTGGTACTCATATCTGTTAGAGTCTGAGTTGACCCCAGGGCCACAGTGCGGCCGGAAGCATTATGTCAATGAAAAATTCCAATGACACAATCGGGAATCGAACCCGCGAATTTCCGCCTTGTAACACAGTGTCTCAATCAGCTGCGCCACCGCGTGCCCCCAGTACCAACAGCAGAATATCTGAAAAAGTAAGAGACCTGCAAATCCTAAGGACAATTATATAACCAGGAGGTACTATAAAATAAGTATTTTGTTCCCGGAACACACGTGTACTTTTAATCTGTAGACTATGTTACGTATCAGGCCATCAGAGCAAATATTTTTCTACGCAGACTGGCACGTCTTCTTGACAATGGTTTAACCAATAACCGAAATGTGCAATGAAGAAATAAGCAGGTATTGTTACACCCGTAAAAGACATCTTTGATGGTGTACAGTTAAATACAGTACAGACCTTGGAATTCCACAGCAGGCGAGGAATTTCTCACGGAGCACAAGATTTATTAGCTTCGAAAGAAGCAGTCTGCTCCATGTAGATGTACACCCAACAATGTCATTATTTATTAAGAGAGACTGCTCTTAATTTCTATGAACTCTTCTTGCCTCATTTCGTATAATACATCAAATTATCAACTATTCTCTTAAAACAGTGGGATTACCTAAAGAAAAATGAGCGAAAGCAAGAACTCCATTGTTTCGCTCAAGACGTAATCAGAATATGCGGCAACCCCCTCTAAGGTAATTTCCTTGTGAACGTATACACAGCTTCCTGTTTGCTGGAACTTTTATGAGCCCACTGTTGTTGAATGATGTGACAGCCTGCTAATAATATCACAAGCCAGTACACATTTTCCCAAGTATTACGCTATAGAAACAATCTATCTACTTTCCCTTTCAGCAACATGAAATCTCACGGAACTTTACCACAGAATAAAGCATGAGCGCCTTAACATCCGTGGGTCCTAAGCAAATTAGGACCAGAGGAAAAAGAAGAGCCAGAATAAAGTTAAAGCCATGAAAAAAAAAATAAATCTTTTTCATATTTTTAGTGATAAACGACGTCATTCATGAAAGAATCAATAAACATCACAACAACCTGGAAGCCCATCCCAATCCATTATTAGAGCCACTACTACAACAACCTATAAAAACAGGAGACTAAAAAGATGCTTTAGACTTACAAGGCACGTGAGGTGACATCGCTGGACGAATACCCTACCACGTCATAGCAATACATGGTATCTTAGCGTACTTTGTATGATCATCACATTAACTTATAGATTTATTCTTTCTGATTGCTAATAAAAATAAATAAAAAATTATTAATACATGAGGCTCTGCAGAATACAAGTCCAATAATACAGGATAATGACGGAGTAAAGGGAGCAAATGAGTTTCGTCTAGGGGAATTAAGTTAGAAGTACCTCATCAATATTCACGAGATCAGAACCTACCATTTTTATGTGAAGTTGTATCAACTAACTGTTAAGGAATATCTTCAAGAATGTATCTGGTTCGATAGTATAACTTTTGTAATTTATCTTGTAGGTACAGATTTCAAGGAGCACCGACTTCAGGAAACCCTCTTTACGTGAAGTGAACACAACCGCATTGTGACAGGTCTAAATTGGATTTACCAAAATCACTTACCCCTCGTACAAATAAGTAAAAGGCATGGTGTTGAAATCCCATACAAATAGGGCGATTACTCTCCCTTAAACATCATGTCATTCGGGAAACTAGATGAATAGTAATATTTAATTTTCCATCGAGTGTCGAAGTTTCAGCTGGATCAGATAAAACTGTTATTTCGTAGTCGGGAGGTTCGGGTCTTATTTTCTGTCACGAAGCCCGATATTCTTAGGTTTTCTGACTCTCCATACTCTTCCAACGCAAATACTATGATAACAGCTCAAACAGCCCTCGGACGATTTCTTCTAATTCCTTTACAGTCAATTACCACACAAACATTCAATGCTACGTGGCCCATCATTTTGAGAAGAAGTCGCTAAATTCTGCAAAAATAAGTAAATCGTCATGACGTGCTGAAGGCTGAGGATACGTAGCAGATACAGTTCGACAACAAATACCAAGAAACCTGTCTGACAGCCCTTTCGTTTCGGACATGCAAGAGATAGGAAGGGCAAAGTGTTTTTTTTCTATATATGCATTTCTCTCTCTTTATCAATATGATTTTCATCCGTTACTATCTTTCCAAAATATTTGAACATCGTCATCTCTACGAAACATTCTCAAGCTATATTCATTTTATAATTTTGTCCTGAATTCTGATGAAGAGATACTACACACTTCATTTCCTTTGTGTTCAATTCAGAACCAAAGTCCTTGCTAGTGTTTCAGAGTTTCTGTTAAATTCTTAGCTATATTGACGGCATATACGAGTATAATCGAACGCTGAACTTGTACAGAAACAGGAACTTCCAGTGTCAACAAACCGTCATGCACACGGTTTGTCTCACGTTTCTGAGATGCGTCACATTGAAACCAGTCAGCAAGAACAATAACACGTACTGAATGAATGCGGTGTTGTCCCCAAATAACAAGCAACATTTCAAGGTAAATCTAATTCGAGGCAAACATCTGAGGAAAACCACTACTGCGTGATTAGAAATGTGCACTAAATTTGCGATTGCATTAAATGGGATGCGTATCTTATGAAACAACGTTCGTTGCACTGAATCGCTGAGGAGACATTGGGTAGCAAAGGAAAGGCTGTTCTGTTCTCGAAATTCCTAAAACAAAATTAATTACCCATCTATCTAACTCCATGAAGCAGAGTCCTTCTTGAGACGCTAATCTTTCTTCAGGTAGTAAATAAATTCCCCACATTCCATGAAACCCGAAGGTTCATTACCGTGTTCACTAGAGCTCATCACTTGAGCCAGATAATTTAGTTCCACGCACCCCCGAAACTCCATTTTAATATTATTTAAAAACAACAATAGCAATGTTAAATAATTGCGTCTTCTTTACTTTAAGAACACGGAGAAAGATACTGGAGGACAACCTTAAGGCGGAACTTAGAAAGATGAACTGTGAAGTTGGGAGATAGCTGAAAATGGTTTAGGATCGTGCCAAATGGTAGGCATAGCTATGAACGGTACTGAAAGTTCAGATTGTTCTAACACTGCGTTTGGTAGCTAGTCTACATGCTACTGAGAATATGTAATAGGTATTAGATTAGTTCCTACGTCAATCGATAGTTTCAATGAACTGCTATGAATGAAAATTAATTTTACCCACCTATTATGTAAACCCATACTTCACCTACATGAGGCTGTTTAGGATATGAAACAAGTTATTGGGTTGCCAGCCGGGCATTACATGTCCCCATTACGTGCCCACTTTAGAAACCAACTGCAAGCAGCACAAAGACATATCGTTTTCGATTATGTCCGTTAGGTTGGAACAGAAAAGAATGTTGTCCTGTAACGAGATTTGTAGTGACAGTAGTCAAGAAATCCTTTGATTGGCCACACAGAAGGATGGCGTGCCGGAAATCATGCAGACAGTTTGTCGTGTAAATAGATGTAGATAAATGCAACGTACTTCTAGAGAAAAATATTAACTCTGACGTCAGAGGATGAATTCGAGACATATTTTCTTTTCGAGGAAGAAATCTAATGTATTCGAGCGTGTACGCATGCTCCTACCCAATCCAGATAAAAACTCTACTTTCCGAAGTTTCAAAAAGCAAACATCCTGACGTCAGAAACAGATTCGCTTTTGTTAGACACCGCAGGATTCCTGGATTTCTTCCCATGTTGGACAAGGAAACACATGGTTCAGTGCTGCACGTATAACACAGCAGCGCATCTGAAAGATAACAACAAATTTCAACCGAACACATTCGTCAAAAACGTCATACGAGTTTCATATCCTCTCGTGGCTGGTTTTTAGCCATTGCATCATGACACGCTCTCAGGTTTCTGATGGAGCAGACGGCTTCCAGATATGGTGTGTAGTTGAGAACATACTGAATAAGTAGTGGCGAACATCAGGCAAGTAAATGATCCTAGAGGGGGGGGGGGGGTACAGCGTAGAGTTAACAGTATTTTGGCGTAAAACAATCCGTAACAATATTTCGAAAACTCATACTACTGGTAGGCTTCGACATTATCGGCCTAGTTTCTTAGTATTCTGCTGTCCCTGTATCAGCCTTTCAGTCAAATCATCACCTGTTTGTGGTTACGACTCACTAACCAATACTGGATAAGTGCAATCAATCATAGCGGTATTTCAAGTGAACAGCGTAAAACTGACGAATGGGTGAATCTTTCGCATTCATAAACGGCAAGTTTCGGCTGCACAAATCGCATACGATTTCTCAAGGTAAAACAAAAACGCTGCTGAAATACACTTCCATATTAAATCACGCAGGCTACGACAGAACTATATTTGAGGGAATGCCGTGCTATAAGTCGGCAACTATACCAAAGGAGAGCCTTATGTGTCTAACGAGATCTCCTGAACGGTGAACCAGCTAACCCCCATTTCAATATCTCGTAAATTCATGGCAACGCTGTAATTTTGGGCGAATTTGGAACTACTGGCCCAAAGACAGGGTGTCACGCTTCAGACAACGTGCATCTTCAGCAGCACCTCTGTGAGAAGGTCAAATCTCGCAGCTTTAAATAACATCACGAAATCAATAAAATGCTTACACTCGTATATTTGTGAATAATGTCAGACACTGTCACACAAATAAGAAAAAACGTAAAAATACTACGATTACAAGAAATCATGGATGAAATAAAAAGTAGGTCGAATTTTCCTTCAATTCTCACAACCACAGCTCGCTCCTGTGACTTTCCTTTTTGCTGTTTTCGTGGCAGAAACATGGTGGGATTCGAACCCACAATCTCAGCAGGCGAGCAGCCGCACACCTACGCCTTAGACTGCGCGGGCACTGGGACCGGCCAAGTTTATGTTATAATATTCAATTAAAATATCTTAAAATTGCGAAACCAAAAACAGTTGTATGATAACCGTAATTTTAATACACACGTACCAACTAAACACGCGTCAGCATCAGTGATTTATTTTAAAACTATCCTACATGCTTCGGTGTTTCATGACAATAATACAAAAATAACCAGTACTATAATATATGGAAAGCACTAAAGCTTTTACAACCTATTATGAAAAATAAATTATTTATACTAATTTGTGCTAAGATACATTAAACTTACAGGTTACATAGTTACTGCACGGTATTAAATGAATAATTTCAGGTTGTAGGATAGTTTTGGAATATTACCTCGTCGTCTAATTTTAATTCAATTTGTAACAGTTTTCTGTCACTTATGTTGCACCTTCGTTTAGATACTGAATGGGGCTTACAATTGCCAGTTGTGGATATCTGTAAATCATAACGCGAGATTTTTTTTATTCGATACAATTTATAGACACAATAATGTCATATTATAACGCTGATAATTTTGTTTTTATGCACGTATTCAGTTTCGTTGATCGGAGGTTCTAGACCGCCGTCCTTTGTACGGTGTGGTGTTACACCACGTCATATCACATACAACGTTAGGCAAAAGAATTTATGAACCCAAAACATTTGAATTTCCCACCGGCATATGAATACCGGAAGCGTGATGAAAACAATCTAGTAACTTTCTAATCATGACGCAATGGTCTACGTCACTACCCTATGACGACACACCCTCAACAACGGTCTGCACAGCGCCCACAACATAGGTTTCGCATTCCACATGCACAGAGTTTGTGCATCGGTTAGGGATATGCTACACAGTCCCGTAGGTTTATAGAATTTATTCGATCACATCATGTGCCTTCCGGGTTGGGTTTGTAATACTGACTGCATGGAATGACGTTCAGATTGATAAAATGGCAGTAGGCGGGTATAAAGTTTAGTATGTTTGGTGGAACCCGAAGATTCATTACTGTGTTTACTACCGTCAGCTACTCGACTCTATCCCACGCCTTCACCCTCCATTTTCTTACGATGTAGTTTAATATTATGCTCAAGATTATGTCTAGGTCTGAGGACTAGTCCCCTCATCTTATCCGGCAAAAGCATCTACACCTGTATATTTACGATGCTCCTGACGCACGTCATAGCGTAGTCGGCACAGAGGCTAGGCTACGGGCTGGATGGTTTGGGGTTTGAATTCCAGCATGTGTAAGACATTTTTCTGTTCCCCAGGACGACAAGACCAGCTCTGGGACACACCCAACCTCGTATTCAATGGGTACAGCAGTTCTCTCACGGGCATAAAGCGGCTGTGGTGTCATGTTGACCACTCAGTGTCTAGCACCGAGGTTAAGAATTAGTGGAGTTCCACTTCTACTCCCCACATACGCCTTCGTGGTATAGACAGGCGCAACCTTACCAACGTTTCTGGTTACTTGTTCTGGTCGTTATACCCTCTTCGATATGATCACACTAAATAATAATAATTAAAGAGAAAAGCTCCTCATTATGCAACGTCCTGGATTCTATTAATAACTATGCCCTGTATCGTAAGGTGATTTACAATACCTGCTCCACCCTTTTCCTCCTAAAACTGAAAACTTTGTTCTTGTTTAAGGTGGAAGGAAAACTTTACATTTGATAAAAAGAAGAAATCTTCCACTTTTATTAGTCTACATTCTACCACTAAAGCGAGTCGAACTTCTGCTATATCATCGAGAATATTCTAATTATGCTGAATTTAAAAAAATGTTATTTTAATAATATTTCTTCAATACCGGTGAAGTAAAAGTAAAAGTAAAGTCGTCCATTACAAGGCTGAAGACCTACTGAGGATTTTAAGTACAGTTCTAATCTTTCTTAAACTTAGCATTAGATGGAGGAGAGGATCAGCTTCACACCTCCGGCCATTTTACCCCATGGGAAGAACCACCGCTAACCGTTGACTAGGACATTTGGTGGCATCAACAGCCGGACTTTACGCTTCGTGTAAAAGAATAACCTCTTTTCCTTACCGGGAATCGTCCTACGACTTCTCACAAGCTGCGTCGATGGTCTAATAAGCACACCAACTGAGCTTTCAGGACTGATCTTGAAAACAGACTAGAACAATTCATAGTTTTTTTTTTGGTAGTTTAAGTACTTCTTCTGGCTATAAATAACCTGAACATTAAGCTATTTTGATGTATAAACTTCTGGTTCAAACGTCTGTGCGCATCACATCAGTGATCGATTAAGGGGGGACGAAGAAGACCCGAGAAGGGGTAACCTACTAGGTGAGGCGCAGTGACAAATTCTTACCATAATGTAACCTGTAAAAAGAAATAAAGCTATACTAGCCATTTAATTTTTCCATGGCGCGACTCCCCCCCAGAGGGACAGGGCCTTCCCTTTGCCGAAGCTTCATGACCACACTCTGTTAGACACACCACAATCGGTAGAACTCCTCTGGACGAGTGATCGGCCCGTCGCAGAAACCTCTACCTGACAACACACATAAGAGAAAGACATCCATGCCACCGGCGGGATTCGAATCCGTAAACCCAACAAGCGATTGGCCGCAGACACACGCCTTAGACCGCGAGGCTAATGAGGTAACCTATAATTGCCAATATGCTTAATCAGTCACAAATTAATGAAGCCATAAAGGGAAATGTAAGTATGAGAGTACACTCCATGCTTTCTTGACCCTCAGTCGTAGATGGAGGTGAGAAACTAACAGACCACTGCAGTTTTCTTCCCGGGTAAAGAGTTCCATTGGTGTGGGATGCACAGCCGGTCTGAAGGGTGAGATAATTATTTTCCTTCGACAGATAATTTTCACAGCAGGAAGTCGGAAACTTAGACCGCACTTGTTATTCAGATTAACAAGGATACTCGAAACTGCAAATTATACGAACTTGGGAAGAATCTTCGTATATACCAAGTTGCAAGTTACTGGGTTAATTAAGTGCAGTGGGCAAGGCGTATGTCACATCACTGCCAACGGCTCAATTCGACTGTTGTAATGCCAAAGACTAAATAAATGAGACAGAAGTACACGAGTTATTACTGTGTGGACATCAAGTAAATTACTCTAATCTGGGCCTTGAGCGGTTTGACATAAACTGACAGACAGACTTGTTACCCAGTCGTGGGCAAATGTCACATCTTGCTTCTAAGACTGCCTGAAGTAAACACTAGCAAGTATTTTTCGGCAGCTGACAAGATGTTCTGCAGTTAACCAGATACTCAATCAATCAGCTCAACATTTTTTAGAGCAATTCAAGTTGCTGTTACCCCCCCCCCACTTTTTTTGGCGTTGTGGCCCAACCTCAGAAAGTTTGGCTCTGCATCTGAAATCGATTGACAGCTGTCAGCTTACCATACAACCAAGAGCCAACATGAACACCTCTCAACACTATATATGTTTTCGGTCTCCCAAGATGGGTATTTTTCAGACAATAGTATTCTAAGTTTTGACGCATACGTTTCTGAGAACGTTGTGTTCCATCTCTAAGTATGGTTCAATATTAGCCCCCTCTTCCATTTCTGCGTTTCCGTTGGCCACATTCTTTGTTATCCCACTTTATTCTCCTAATTTTGTGTCTGTCTGCACACAGTTTCGTCACCCTGAAGACGGAGGCACCAGGTACCTCTGAAACAGCGATATTAACCTACATAAATAGGTGGTATCAAAACCCAAAAGACTTCTCTCCGAACAGTTACTCCGCTTTTGGGGGGGGTTCGTAAGGTAACAAAGAGACCGACTAGTTAGTTCTCGGAACAGTTTTGTATACGTGGCCTATATCAATACTCTAGTAATCACAGTATTAGTTTCTTTGTAGATACATTCTGTCTGCACAACCTATGTTGTATTTAAGTAGATACGTACGGCAGAATCCTTAACAAACGGACAGTCTCTTAACCTGCCAAATACGCGCCTTTACTGTATCATATCCCGAGCTAGTTTAATCCAATCCACGCTATCATGTGCCGTCAAAGTTGGCTCGGACGGTAATAATGCATATGGTTTGTACTCAGTACGCGCCCGATTTGAGTTTGGCTTGTACGATGACAAGCACAGATGATAATCTTCGCGGCTTTACTTAGTAAATCCAGCCAACTGCATTAACAGTAACTTCATGTGGGCCGCGACTCCTTTTTTTCGTATTCTCTTCAGTTCACTGTCTTTCCACCAAAGGTTACATTCTATTTAGTCTGAGTCACTGACGGTGTGCTATATATGTTACAAATAAACGGTAAACATCCTCACACTGCACTCCCTTCATGTATTTTATAAGGTGAGGTAAATTCAGTCAAAAACACAGCTATAAATATATGGCTAAATGATGGTGTTTATTAGCAATGGAAAAACTACATGTTTCGGCCTATAGCAGCCATCTTCAGGTTTTGACAACTTCTTGCTATCATTTAGCCATATATTTATAGTTGTGTTTTTGACTGAATTTACCTCACCTCATAGTTTAAACACACAACGGGGATGGCACACCTCAGAGGATGGCACACCTCAGAACCCTTCATGTATATTATAATTAATTAATCTTCCTTAACCCACTACACATTTCTCGTCCCCTTTGTGCGTGTTACGTCTAAGTATGAAGCAAATAGCTATTGAGCATAAACAGGCGATAAACTGCGCGTAAGACTGAAAGCCACTTCTTCATCTGGGAATACCGAAGACAATGTCATGAATTAACCGTGCGTCACAACCATGACTATCAACACTAATATCTTATTGGTTGTGACACTGTGTACTTGGTAGAAATTTTTCGACGGTCCGAAGGAACTGGCTGCTTCTAACCTAAAGGGCCCACCTCAGTGACTGTAAAATTCTACCAGACTATACGTCGTCACGCCACAGAGGGCAGAAATCTTCCTTCAACCACTTGCTTAGTCCTTCTGAAGTGCTCCTGAATGATAGGCTACCGGTAAGTGCAATGTCATTCTCGAAACTGTGCAGCGTGTAACGGCACTCTCACTGTCAGAGGAACTGAAAGTAAAACTGACTAGAGTCTTCCGACAACAATGACAACGGAATCCCCTGACTTCACTTACGAATTCTTTTTCGGCATTCATATTCTGTTTGCTATTAACCTAAAGGTGAACTATCACATATACGACGTTACGTGTCTGTGGCAAGATTAAAGTAATTACTAGATTTTCATGAATAAGAATATTAATGTTCCAGACAGTAGATCACGGTGGCCGTGCGGTCTGAGGCGGAGGTCTGCAAGAGCTCGAATGCTGGGATTGCTGATTCGAATGCGGCTTAGCGCAAGGATGTTCGTCTCTTGTGTTTTTTGGTGTGTTTTGTAGGTGTGGACCTCTGCGACTAGCTGCTCACTCGTTCCGAGCAGTCCTAACAGGTACGTATGCGTGTTCGTGCACACGTGTGTGTGTGTGTCTAATTCAGCGTAATCTGGCAACATCGAAACACGAGGCGGCCTAGGCCTGACTTGAGACATCGCGCCACAGCACAAATATGATCACGTTTATAACGACACACACTATGGGGCTCTGTATACATTGGATTTCACTTTCACAATTGAATATTTTTGTTTCGTGTATTTTACAAATTAATTCCAAAGACTTTCCCTCAGTCTCAATGCTAATCTGTCTCTATGTATTCATCAGAATACTCACACAACTCCGGTAATCGTTTCTGCAATTATTCGCCATACAACATAAATATGAGTTGTATTAAAAGAGCTAGAATGAAACGTTTACATTTCTTAATATTATAATTGCATGCGTACAAGTACGATAAAAAAATACAGGTATGGGATGATATTAAAAAGCATAGGTAAATTAAGCAAACAGAAAGAAGGTGGTAGATTTTCTGAAAATGCTTTCGATGACGTGCGTCAGTAAGTTATATATCAGTTTCTCGAAATCAATACGTTTTACAGAGCTTACGGGTGGGTTTACTGACTATGCAACCATATAAAAAAGCTTTATGGAGCACAGGCTTCATCAGAAGTTACGAGTAGCGCAAATGGTTGACACGTTTTTGAATATTTGCACAGCCTGGGGATTCAATATCATGTTCCAAACAGCCTACTAGTGGGCTCCAACTTAAGCCTCTTGAATCCAGTCCACACATAATAATCGGTTTATATAAAATTAATGTTATTATTATCATCCTATCTACGTCTTTATTCCTCTAGTATTCTTTGTCTTGTAGATTTCCCGACTAAAATGTAAGAATTTATATTCTTTGTTCATGCTACTTGTGTCTCCCAACTATCCCTCTTGTTATCACTCAAATAGTACTTTGTGAAGCTCTATAGGACATAATTCTTTATTCTGTCACGTCCTATTTCTACGGCACAGGTTTCTTAAGCCATGCATATTTCCATTATTTGTAATATTTGCATCGAAACGCACGGTACTTGCATATCCCGGGAAAAAAAATGCAAGTTGTAACTCTTTCATGTAAGCTGTAACAACTTTCAAAGTTTTCGATAAACACTCAAAACTGAAGTCTTACATAGAATTGTGCTGAGAAAGTGTTATTATTATTATTATTATTATTATCATCATCATCATCATTATTATATATGTTGGTGTTTATTCCACTTGTTGATGGAAAACGCTGTGACGCTGTCGGGGTCTTTGAAAGTGGTGAAGTGGTCCATATGGCAAAATATAATCCGCCTTAAATGAAAGAGATACTTTCATTGATCCCAGTTCGTTGATATGGTGATTCAAGATTCCACGCACGTAAAACAATTACAGCCGCTATAATTGCCAAGTCTCTTACAGAGGCTGTCGGGGCAAAGAAGGAAGTGCGCAGGTCCAACACATTAGACACGCAAAATAACTAACGTTTCTAGGGCCGAAAACTTTTTTCTTAAATTTAACTGAAGTACATCTAACTTCCCACTTACAGTTCTGTGTTCGTACATTCTCCTGTTCAGACTGCTCATACAGCGACCCCAACTAGCACTCTATATTTCAATATCTTAACAAAATTAAAGGACCTCTAGATATACATTGTGCTCTCCCGTTATGCAAGCCTAAATATTGTAAGTAGTAGTAGTAGCAGCAGTACAGTAGTAGTAGTAGTAGTAGAAGTAGTAGTAGTAGTAGTAGCAGTAGTAATAGTAGTAGTATAGTAGTAGTAGTAGCAGCAGTAGTAGTTGTAGTAGTAGCAGTAGTAGTAGTAGTAGCAGTAGTAGTAGCAGCAGCAATAGTAGTAGCAGTAGTAGCAGTAGTAGCAGCAGTAGTAGTAGTAGCAGTAGTAGTAGCAGCAGCAATAGTAGTAGCAGTAGTAGCAGTAGTAGCAGCAGTAGTAGCAGTAGTAGTAGCAGTAGTAGTAGCAGCAGCAATAGTAGTAGCAGTAGCAGTAGTAGTAGCAGTAGTAGTAGTAGCAGCAATAGTAGTAGCAGTAGTAGCAGTAGTAGCAGCAGTAGTAGCAGTAGTAGTAGCAGCAGCAATAGTAGTAGCAGTAGCAGTAGTAGTAGCAGCAGCAATAGTAGTAGTAGCAGCAGCAATAGTAGTAGCAGTAGCAGTAGTAGTAGCAGTAGTAGTAGTAGCAGTAGT
>Ga0123352_10009610_pt1 | contig 15133 bp, 13 predicted proteins | sample TergutLab28metaG_FD_89700 | JGI IMG/M metagenome (GOLD analysis project Ga0123352, IMG submission 89700) | Labiotermes labralis P1 segment gut microbial communities from Petit-Saut dam, French Guiana - Lab288 P1 | ecosystem: Host-associated > Arthropoda: Insects > Digestive system > Gut ... | reverse complement strand
TTTTTGTTTGTTTGGTTTAATTTTAATGATTTGTTGGGTTCTCGTGTTTTATGCGAAAAGGGGTGGGGGGGGGGGGGGGGTTGACCTCAATTTATAATCAGGAACCACTAAGAAATTTGTTCACTTAGATCAGATCTGAAGCAGTGCAGAGATTGCATGTGACTAAGAGAATGATTTGTCTGATGATTCTGTTTTTACTGACATTTGACAGGACAGTGATTTAAATTCTTATGTTATAATTTTTCTTATAATTTCATGAAAGAGGTTTTTGTTTAAGTTTCAATTAGTAAACATTTTGGAATTTATGTCAATTTAAAATTCTTTAAATTATATTTTGAGGCTAAATGACAAATATAAGCAAAAAAAATTGTAAATTTATTTTCCTGGGGGTTCTAAAATACCTTTATTCAAAGAGTATTCAGACCATGGAGAGGTGCATGTTGTGTAAGTGGTACTTCTTACACCTGAACTAAATCTTTGTTGGTGCCTCAGACAGGAACCCGCAGACCCTAAGCCTGTGCATTTTCAAATATGGAAGTGCAAAATTATCATGAAATACTTGCAACATTGCACATTGCTTCTTATTGTACTGAGCTGCATATTCAGTGAAATGTTTATAGGACTTATTTTATGTTTCACGCCAAACACGCTTCACTTTATGGCCTCACTCATACTTGAATTAATAACAGTATGTTCACACACATAAGCTTTTCATAAGCCAAAAGTCATACAGTACACAGGAATTCCTACAACAGGATGAAACTGTTTTATTTTAGAGTCTGATCTGCATGTTAAGTGAAGTTTCAAGTGATATGTGTTGAAATTTCTCCTTTTATACTGATAACATTAAAGTGGTTGTATGGACCCTGTGACATATCATGACAATTGAATGTGGCATGATAGTATGAAATAAATTTGGAGATTTTATTAGTGCAACAGGATAATAACCAAATCACATCTCATTAATGGAAATTTAAAGGACCGTTTGCTACTTTTGGCTTCTCAAAAGTTTGCATCAGTAATATGAATGTTGGATTTTTGTGCAGGTTTCTGAAACAAAGGTTTGAGGAACATTGTTGATATTTATTATCAGTATTTCCTCTCTGTACAATGAAGCAGAAAATTTTAATGTGCATTTTTAATACAAGATTAAATAGGAAGAGAAATTCACAGAATTTCCACATGAGGATTAGTATCTGTGAAGCCTGCATCTCAATGTAGCATTTGTATAGTGCTGTTTTCTCAGATGTTTGGTGATTTACATGTCAGAATTATGAAGTAATTGTACATTAAATGTAAATAAGACCATTTTAGTTCACACTGGAAAGAAAGAAAATGTTGAAGACCAAACAGGGATTGTGTAAAGTTTGTACAGTTTTGTGAAAGGGTTTTTAAAAAAAATATATGAAGATTCAGTATTTTTCAGATAGCTTTGTAAACTTAAGAATACAGTGTTACCTGAATCATTTCTGTAATGGATGCTATGCTACTTTTGTAACTGTTAAACAGGGATGTCCAAGCAGGCTTTGTTTACAACATAGTTTGCTTGCAATTAGTTCTGAAAACTGTGACTGGTACAGTGATGGGTTAATTTCTTAGTTCACAAGTTCTTTAATTACTTTGTTTTCAGTAGGTATCTTGGAAACTCTGACATACATATTCATTATTAAATTTTAAATAGGAACTGTTTGAATTAAACGTTTGCAGCATGTCTGTGGAATGATCATCCATTTCAAGGATTGTGTTCAAGACACTTGTCATTATAGAGTTGTGCCTTAATTTCACAATTCAGAAAAGGGACAGCACTTGCTTTTCAGCTGTTATTACTATGTGCACATTTGGTAGCAAACCATGGTTCTTGATAAAAATGGTTCCCTTGTTGTGGGTTTCATTTATATGTGTATTTATTGTATTAACCAGTTACAGAACTTGTGCTCTTGTATTGTCTCACATTTGTTTTCCCACTGTACACCAACTTTGCTTTTTGTTTGACAGGGTTTAGTGACTTGTATACAAGGTACTGCAATTCAAGACAACCATTTCCAGTGGTTGGGGGCATGTGTAAGATGATTTCTTGGAAATTCTGTAGTGTTTACCTGCTTGTATTTGGACATCCCTGGTTTGATGACTTGTAATGCTCAAGAGCTAAAGTGAGGTGCATTTTAAATAGTTGCTTCATTGTGGCTGTGAGTTATGTATGTATTTTGGTTCCTTAGGGATTGCAGAGAAATGCTGTGGACAATGGTAAGTTTGCAGTGTTTTTAGCACAGTGGTTTTTTGTAGTTATAAGCAGTCAACAGAACATGATTTTGTTGTTGTGTATTGTTGTGATGAGGCAGCCAGGGTAGCATAATCAGTATAATGACTAAGCTACAGGCTGGAAAATCTAAGGTTTGTATGCCAGCAGGAGCAAAAGACTCGTCCCCTCTAAAATGTCCAGACCAGCTCTGGGGCTTCGTATTCATTGGGTACTAGACACAATTTCCCCAACGTAAAGTGGCCAGTGCGTAAGGCTGGCCACTTACCTCCATGTAGTGCTGAGGTTACGAATGAGAGGACCTGTACCTTTGCTCCACCATATGCCTCCTTGGCATGTATAGAGGAAACTTTCAGTACAGAGCATCATCATTACAACATCTGACAATTGTTAGTCAAGAAAATTGTTTCAAAATTTTTGATAAGTTCTTGTCTGGTCTTTTGAACATCTATCTGAATGCTTATAATCTTGTTGGGTCTTCACACCCTTTGCAGTTTTATGTCAAGGTAATGTTGTGGTGTGTACATGATGGAAGTAGACAAAGTGTAAGGGTAGGTGTTTTATTTCAAGTCAGTTGCATTAATGAAGAAAACTATGCCTTATATAGTATTAATTTACAAACATATAAGTACATAACTGAAGAATAAAAAACCAACTAGATGCCACTTATTATTTTATTGTACTTCTTATAGGCTCAACATGTTACGGGCATTACTATGCCCATCATCATGAGCTCACAACTGTGTTGTCCATTGCCACATTGGTTGTTTCATTCTTGGTTTACTGTAGGTTGGAGGTTAGGTGCGGTTAGGCTGGAGTAGTGTCCAGGCTTCAGGCTAGCCTGCAGCCCGGACACTACTCCAACTTAAATGTTGAGCCTATAAGAAGTACAATAAAATAATAAGTGGCATATAGTAGGTTTTTTATTCTTCAGTTATCGCAATGATGTGCGGTCCATTAAACATCACATATAAGTACATATTAAACACACATTGAAAAAGACTGTGAATTAGTACACAGATTGTACTGAGGTGTTCTTTCCTTTCAGAATGTTACATGATTTCACCATATGTGCATAAACATAATTTCATTTGTGCCCATAAGAAACATATGGCAAAGTATTTTAATGTGAAGGACATTTTAAATGAGAACAATGGGAGAAGATGAAGGAATGGTCAACTACACTTTCTCCTTTTTGGTGTTGATGGTGCCTTTGTTTTCTTTAGTAGCATGTATATTTACAATCAAGCAGAGCCATAATTCTGATTTGGAGGACTAAGTTTTATTAAAGTATTCTCAATTATGTTTAGTGGAGGTTGAGTTCAACCTCTTCCCCCCCACCCAGAAAAATATTAAATATTGCATTCTAATTTTAATTGCTTTTGCATTTTGCATTGTATTCAGAATTCTTTGGTTCCATGATTAGTAGACAAGCTTCTAACGGTGTTTCATCAGTGTATGAAGCAAAATGTGTTTCCCTAGAATGGACTAGGATTGACCGTGCCAGATTTGCATTTTCTCACAGCAATGTTGCTGAATATTGAAGTCCTCTGAGATGTGTTGCTGTGTCATTGGTCAGTAGTTCCTGAGTGTCAAAGAACCGTTGTGCCTATGTCTTTGTGTTCAAGCCACCTTTCGTAATGTTGGGAACTGCTAGTCAGTGATGGTTCCACGTTGAAGAAGGCTCAAGTCTTTAGGTTAGTACCCTGTGATATATACATAATTTTGTTATTCATGTACATTGTGCCACTTCCCATTTGATGTGTAACTTTTTTATTTGAATGAAGACACAAACATCCCATTGATTGTGAGAATTTAGATTTCCATGGCTGTGAAAATGAAGATGTGGCCCTGAGTGATATGATACATGTATTCTGGTAGTTAGGTCCCTCCATAGTGTGTGTACCTGCATGTTTAATGTCACGGCAGCACATCCCAAAAGAGCATAATATTCAGCCCAGTTATTATATTATTGTTCTGTAATGAGGAAAAATGAGTGCACTTGGCATTCATAATTGAGGTATATTGACCTTGATGGTGTTTCTTTGTATACCTTCGTAGATTTTGGCAATAGAGGGAATTTATTTTCACTCAAAAAATCACACTGAGTGAAGTACTTTTGTGTCATATTGGTGGACCACTGTCTAGTCCTTATTTGACAAAATAACCCAGACTGATGGAGGTGAGTACATTGCTTTATTTTGAAACTGTGTCCACATATCCAGTGTCTTCTAGTTTCCATCCCTGTTTGAGTGAATAGCCAAAACTGGTAGATGTGTTTGCTTCTTTGATAAAAAGGTAAAGTTGTCCCTCTCCATGCAATGAAGGTGTATAGGCAGACTGCAGGTATAACACCTCTCATCTTTAACCTTAGAACTAGGTGGAGATGAGTGATCATCTTCATGCCTCAGCTGCTTTACTCCTGGAAAGAACCCCAGTACCATGCATTTTGCTTGCGTGATACTAATGCATATGTCTGCATATCCACTGTTATGTGACTGATTTCTATTTGATTAAATAACCTGGGCTGGCTGGCAACTATCATCCACATCTGAGAATAAGATGTGATGGAGTAAATAGCTGCTTGTTTGATGCAGGTGCGGCTGTCATCCAGACCCTCATTGACAGAGTAATTAAATAGGTGCTGCTTTAATGCAAGTCTTACACATTGACTTTTGACTATGTGAGACCTGTTTCATGGAATAACCAGAGTTAGTAAAGGAGGTACTGACATGCATTAGGTTGCTAACTACATACTGTCTTGTTTGAATGTTTTAGTGCTGTCAGCCAGTGACCTAAATTGGTGTAATTGGTACTGATACATGTCGGATGCAACATTTGCCCTGCATTTTTACAGACAGTTATTAATAAGAAGACATATTGCTACTGTGGTATACTTGTGTAATAGCATGAAAAGTGTAAGATCAGAACCTGGCTATTTCATATGTCGCTGGTGATAACTTAATAATTGAAGTCTAGTTACAGGTGGAGTTGGAAGTGAAGTGTCACCATGAATACCACAAAGAGACTTTGCACAGCCCTGGAATTCATGCACACTTGACAAGAGAAACATACCTCATGGTCAAGAGGCAAGTCAGCCCTACTCTGCTGTGACTAGCAACTGGACTTATGTGCACCATGTGAGTATAAGCATACAAAGACAAGGTCCTAAGCAGTTGTGTGTGACAGTGAAAGTAAAAAATGCAGTGATTAAAACCTTTTGGTTATACACTTTGTTATGTTTACATAAAGCCATTGTTTTGAATGCTTCATCTTCTCCCACCCCCAGGGTTGACATAATGTAAATTGGACGTATTGTCTCAGTGTAAGTGTGATATAGCTGAAGATTCTGAATTACACCATTTTGAAAGTTTCAAATCCTGTATAAATTAAATTTTGGAAACTCACTGTCTCCATCATCAGGAATTGATGATACGGTGATTGATTCAAATGAGAGATGTATTTTATCAGGACAGTTTTTTTCTGTGGGATGTGATTCATGGTTAGAAGTGAAGGGGGTGGATGGAGTTGGTTGCAACTTATCATAGACCATTGGCATTCTTCACTTGGCAGGAAAACTTTCATGATATCTTTTATGTATGTAATATCGTATTCATATATAAGTGAAATGAACATGTCTATGTTATGACAAGCATGGTTACCCTAAATGACTGATATATGATATGAAATGTAAGTCTCAAATCTGCAACTTTTATTTGAAATTTTTTGTATGGTTGATGTTTAATGACATGCAAGGAATAATCATTTGATTTTCTGTGTAGTGTAATTAACTTCATAAAAATGTGCAAAGATTGGCTAGCTGAAGAACAGAAGATCGACTTGTTGCCACTTGTTATTTTATTTCATTTCTTATGTGCTCAACGAGTTTCGGACATTAACCTTTTGGCGCCGGAATTATTTTTTTTAATTTTAGCACATCCTGTAAATAAAATGTGAATAATACAGGAACCAAATACGTTAGATTTATGAAAGAAACTGCATTTTGAAGAGAAAAAAACGGATAGTATATACCATGTTTAAAATATTCAGTACCCATATTTGTTGAATAAATATATAAAATGCAACTTTAGAGGTTAGCGGTGCGGTACGACCACTTTAGTTGACATTAGGCGTCAAAAGGTTAATATATCCATCATCAGGAGCTTATGACTATTCTGTTGAATTACCACATTGGTCATAAGTTCTTGGTTTGATGTGTGTTGGATTTTCGGTGTGGGTGGTTTGGAGTGGTATCAGTGTTGAGCACATAAGAAATGAAATAAAATAGCAAGTGACATCAAGTTGGTCTTTTATTCTTCAACTACACAATGATGCATGGTCCAATAAACATAAGACTGGCTAACTGATTCATCTCCCCTAAATGAACACCAGAGTTAGTAATACATACAAAACATCAAACACTGTGTTCAGAAAATGTACTGCAATGAAGCATATATCAGCAAAATGATGTAGTCCATTGGACTCATGCATTGTAGGCACCTAATATGACTTTTGAAATATTGTACTTGCCTCAGAAATTAGTGGTGTTTGAATGATTTGCATTCTGTCAGTTTTCTAAACCTGTAAGCTCAACAGTAACACAGCTATTTTTTACTTTTTTTGTATGTCACAAGCTCTAACTCATGTCATTGTGCCTGCACAGCAGAGTTACATCCTGTGTGCAGTACAACATGGCCATAGAAGGACCAAATACCCAGTCTCCATTATGGCTTCCCCTGGCAGGCGTGGGTGAGTTCACAAACCTCTGTCTAATGCACACGCTACAGGAAGTGCCTGCCAAGGAAACCTGCTTTGGCAGCATTTAAGTGGGCTAAGAATGACTTGTGAAAACAGTACACTTGTATGCAGATTATCGATGAAAGGTAGGCACTTTCATAATTGTCTTTTAAGCGCATTTTGTATGTAACCATGACTCCATTTGGAGTTTTATTTACTAGTACTTATCATCACCTCAATTTGAATTGTTTCTACAGAGAATTGGTGTCCCACCTACAGGCCAACAGAATGCTTCCTGAGTTGACATACAGACACACCAACTGGTCCTTCACAGCAAATGGTGAATAGAACCAGTAGTTTGCTTACCTAAGAAAAGAGGAGAAAAACCAATACAGTAATTCAAAATTTTGTACTGTTTGAATATGAGTTTTAAAGAAACACATTGTGATGGAGTCCCAGAGACATGTTTTACTTTGCAAAAGACTGAGCATTACGTATGTACAACTAAGTGTGTTTGTGTAGTTGTTACAAGTTTTGCATTGTATCCCAGATATAATATACAGAAGACAAAATTTCTGTGCATGCCATGAATGCATATGGGGCAGCAGAGGTATCGCTCCCTTAACCTCACTAGTAAATGGAGGTGAGTGGCCAGTTTAATACTCAACCCACTTTACCCATGAGAAAAGAGTCCCTGGTACATGCTGGGTGGGAGACTAGATGTGCCTTGGAGTATGGAAGTGGTGTGGCTGCCGTGGGTGGCATAGTCAAAGGTACAGCAAAATGAATATTTTAATGGAAAATTTTGATTTTGTGCTCTCAACAAATTTTAAACAATAGACCCAATGAAAGATATTCAACAAATAATTATGATTTTTAAGTTCTTAGGGGTGGCCATTTTGATTAGTTGTGCTGGGTGGCTAAAATCCTAGCTGTGCAACTGAACAGTAGATGGAGGTGAGTGGTTGTCTTTTATGTTCTGGTTGCCATTCTTGTGAAGAACATACCCATGTGATACATGTAAGGTTTCATTGATGGTAAAACAATATTGTGAGTATATACTTAAACAGTAATAATAACAACATTTTATCTTAATTTTCACTTTAATGTGATACTTTTAAACAGACACTGCATCTGTTTGCTATAAAAATGGGTGCCCTTCATAAACAATAATAGTTTCTTTCATACAGCATCCTTCAGCATTCCTCTTCTTGTCGGATTTCTCAGAGTTATTTCATTGTACAAGAAGTATATGTTACAAAAATATTTTTTCACTGACATTATTTTTCCTTGTAACATACATCAGTGTAAAGTAAAATAATGTGTTGCCCACTTGTATAGCTACTCTAACAGATCAGTGTGAATCAAAAACTGACATAAATTTTAGTTTATTCTCCATGCATTGTAACTAGAAACGTAATGTAAACAAAGTAACTAATGTTCTCTCACATGAGTCTGCTACACCTGGTGTGTTAATGACATGCCATTGACATTTTTCTGAGTTGATTTAAATGCAAATGTTATTTACTTTTCAGTGACTTACAGAAAGAAATGTTCAAAACAGGTGATTTTGTCTGCTTTTTAAAGGTGTGTCTTCACAGTGCTTTTTAATTTGACTAGCACCAAGGACATTGTCAGCCATAATAACACTGTATGTACTTAGTGGGCTTTATTTTAGACAGTTAAAGTAGTAAACAGGCTACCATGCATGGTTGTGGGCCATGCCATGGTTCAGAAAGTTGGTTGCATACCCCTCACCATGGAGGTCTGCGTTCAGACCCGTGCCACACCACGTGGGATTGATGTGGACAAAGTGAAGCTGAGAAAGGTTCTTCTCTTAGTACTTTGGTTTTTCCCTGTCATTGTCATTCCACCAGTGCCCCAGACTGTTAATTTTTCTTTCACTGGCACTATGTAATGTCAGTAGTTGACAGTGTCTTTAAATAAAACAGTACGTTATTGTGGCTGTAGGTGTGTCTTGGAACACACCATGTATATGTTTTTGTTGGAGGCAAATGTAAGGTTCTGTAATTACATATATTTAAATTATTTATCAATATTTATAAATACTAGAGTATTGGTGGAGGAAACTTCTTTTATAAAAGGGACTTTAATGCTTTGCTGTGTAAGTGTTCTGGCTGCGCGTCAGGACCACACATCTTCGTGTGTAAGAGTCAGGACTTGAATATCTTAAGGGTTTATTGCCAGAAGTAGGTCCTGGCTTGTGTGAATGGTTTAGAACAAACAATGTATGACATAAAATCAAGACAATATGTTAGGAAGCATTCCTTGTACATTTCAAAATTGTTTCCAGTTGACCTTTTTTCTTAGTTTTAGACCATGATTTTGTTCAATCTGGACTTTGAATGCTCTCAAGCAAACTGCGTAGTGAAACATTTAGATTAAGAGACGTGAATAAGGACACGTATTTGTGAAATTTTTTAGGAGAATGCACAGCAACAGCCTGGTGTTCTAGATAGAAGCCTATATAAATTAGATCTTAAGCCCCATTAGATAAATATAGACAATGAGAATGCATTTGGCCAATGTATAAACATGTACATGTAATCCATTAGGGGGCATGTTTCCATTCTTCACTTACAGTGTTGTCAGGGTAATACCACATGTGAGAGTTCTAGTGTTATACAATTCACATTTCATGTTGTTTATTTAGGGTTCTTTGTTTCTCTGTTACACAGTGGAGAGGGTGTTGGCTGGCAGAATCATCTCGCTGTGTTATGCAAGCTGCTTGGGAGTGTATGCAGGCTAACAGTTTAGAGTCTGATAGTGTACAAGACACAAGAGAACCTGAAGTAGCTGACAGTGATGGTTGAGCCTGTCATGGTTATACATCATACATGAAGTAGAGAGTGTGAAGGTCCACGCACAGTACTTTTGAATTTTCTCATCAGATCTTCAAGTACGGACTACTCTCACATGTCCTGTGTGCTGGAGACAAGTTACAGCATTTTGTTTAGAGATGAGTCTTCAAAATGTAGTAGAGGCTCTTGTGTTTAGGATATTATCATTTCTGTACATATCCTTTCCTTGTGTTCTCATTATGTGATTAAGAAGATTTGATGTGACTTAAAAACTTTGTGAATCAAGGAATTGTTACATTTTACCATTGTGTTTGGAAAGTTTTAATTTATTTTAGAATATATTTTGTGAATATTGTTGTGAAATGTGTGACTTACTTTAATTTTTGGCCTATCACTTAACCATGCTGTGGTCTTTAAATTGCACTTGAGACCATCCTTGTGATCCTTAAACAAGTTGTCATGGTTTCACTCAGCAGTGTACTGCTGGGAACTTAGCAGTGTAAGTATCTTACTGTGATGTACCTGTTTGGTGACATGGTTCCTGGTTCTGAAGATGCCTAGCAAATATCAAATAAGTTCATCTACTGGTAGCATAGTAAGTACAAGTATAGTTCATTTCAAATAAAACTTTGTACAGTGGGCTGCAGAACATGTCACTGTGTGATGACATTGAGGTTCCCATGGCAGTGAACGTTAAAGACTGCAGTCTTCTTGGATGTGACACCATATGCATGGTAAATAGGTACCATTATTTAGGATAGATCAATTGCCTCTGTGTTCAGGGTTGAAGCGATTGGTCATGATGAAGGAGGCAGGTATGTTCTTCCAAAACATTGATAACTGCTTACCAGACTGTATCTCTTTAGCCAGGAAACTGTAGTCTTAATGTCTGGTATCCAGCTTCACCTGTAATTGAATTTGGTCTTTTAAACTTTGCAAGAACAAAAACACTGGTAACTACAGCAACAGGAGTTGGGGCTGGGGGGGGCAAGGGTTGCAGGCAGTGAGTGTTGGTTAGTTTTCTGCAGCCTGTGGCTTTTACCTGCATACACAAGGATGCAGAATGTGTTTCAGACAGGGGATCCATAGGGTGAATTGTATTACCCCTAATAAGGTTGATGGGCTTGAAGCTTTGGTGGGTGGGTTATGTGGAAGGGGACCTGGTACTGTTCACATGTCTAAAGTTTCAGCTTTGGTAGAGGTGAAGGTTTTAATACATGAGCAAAAGAACCTGCAGGCATATCTGATCCACTAAATGAAGGTCCTGCCTGATAAGTGAGAGTTTACTGCTGGGCTTGTGAAAAATATGACAGCTAAAACCTCAAAGTCCTTAGTGCCAAATATTTTGAACATAAAATGATATATATTCCTAACTGTGGCTGTATATGGAAGAGACTGACCAGTACATGCTGTGGATGCCTTCCCTCTGACAAAAGAGCCATCATATGAAACAGTTATGATGTACTTATGCATTTATGTATCATTTTGAACTTCCCTGTTTGTTGCACAGATAATTTAGTATGTTACTATGTTAATTAGTAATAAGGAATTCAAAGCAATGAAGCAGCAAGCAAGCATGGCCTAATTTTGGGTATGTGAGATTTTGGACTTCTGCCACAGTTTAGCTGAGTTCTTCACTCTTGTATTGTACAGGGAAGGTTGGTAGTAGGACCACTTGATTCTTGCAGATGACACCACAAATGTTGTCCTAAATGTCATTAGCCCACTACCAACCTACACCTTGCAATATCTCAGAAGGGTGAAGACCTAATCTGAGGTTCTTCTCACAATATGTCTACCAGCAATGATCTTGGTCAGAACTGTCGTTCTTCAGGTGTAGATTAATGCCAGGACCTACAAAATACAAAGCAGGAATGTTTCCCGCTCAACACAATGCTCAGTGGTGTAGTTCAGCAACTTAGGTAATTATTAGGCTACAAATTGCATGCAGTAGCTCAATTATGCTAATATAATTATTTACAACTTCTTTGTGATCCTGTAGATGTAGATCTGCCATTGTCTTCACTGGGGATCTAATGGGGGCTCTGAAGTTTTCCTTTCCCCCATGTTATTTCTGAAGCCTTTTGGCTTCATCTCCACCCTTCAATATTATCCCTGTTTTCTTCTCCCCTGCCCCCCCCCCCCTTTACATGTGGAATGCCTTCCACCTCACACCATAGTTACTTTTTCATCATCTTAGTTTGGGGCTCAGTCTTTTGTGTTTATCATAATATTCCCCGTATTCTTTTTATAGAGTTATGTACTTAATAATTGTTAAGTTTCATTAGCTTTATAGACTTATGTCTCACCAGCGCAGATCTTTCCTGTCTCTATAGTGCTGCCCCATCATTTTGGCACAACTTCTGACTTGTATGTCTGTTGGGAACTAAAAAATGAAGGTTGAATGGACCATTCTCATGTGCCCAATATACAAGTCTCAGTGTGGAGCCTGCACCGAAAAGCAAGTACACCCACACAGTGCTCTGTATATGTATATACAGTAGTTACCCCCCACACAAAATACAGAAAATTTTTATTACAAAAATAGTTCACTTGGAATGTCTTAATTCTGCCGGTATGTCTGTTAAGCTGAAACAAATTTTATTTACATTTACACGTGGGTCTACCTCTAAAGTACATTACAGACACGTACCTAGATAAATGGCAGTGTCCGTAAACATAAATTCAATTTCACCATTATATTCCACACTGCAGTATTGCTCAGTACCTTGCTGTGATGATAAATTCAGTTGTTATATATTATACTTTTACAGATATACAGCACAGTTCTTTTTTTCATTCAGTTTTGACTACATATGTTTAGAGAACATAAGTTCGAAATCTGTGTGCTAAAATTAAATTGCATGATTAAATTATGAGTTGAATTCCAACAGTATTTTAATAACCAAATTCCTAGAACATATTCACGATTTGAGGACCAGTGCCCCAGAAAACATTCTTTTTAACTCAACAGTTGTAACAGTAAAGATTACAAAATAGACAAATATGAACACAGAGTTCTGAACATAGTAACTATTAACTAAAGGAATAGAATACATGCATTTATAACTATTTGAGCTGTCTATACCTTTGTTCAAGTCTGTGGTGACTTGGTGTCATGAATTAGAGAAACCATCCTCACACATACATCAGTAATGAACACTGAAATACATTTTACATTCAGAGGACCATGCATTGTGATATATTCTTGTAATAAAAGCCAATGAGATGCACTATTTCTCAAATTTATTTTTGTCTGCTGTCTGCTAGCAAGGTCAGGAAGAGCTTGCTAGCAGACAGTTAACATAACTAGTATGACAAATATCTCTTGCTGTGAATACAGTATTAAGACTCCTGATGATGGACAGTAAAACTGTCCAAAACATATAGAGTTCTGTACCAAAATAAATTTGAGAAATATTGCATCACATTGGCTTTTATTATAAGAACTGAAAAACGTATTTATGTTGTAACAAACCAGAAAGTAATAAATTAATAACAGTAGATATGTATATGTAGGCAATATCTATCTAAACGTACATGAAGTCTTGTACTGCAGTGATGTTTTATTTTAACCCCACCCTCCCACGAACTGTGCATAATATATAATGAATTACACTACTGTGCAAGACTTGACAATTAGTGGCTTCATTGTAGTTATTTAAGAAGAATGTTTCAAAAGAAAGACATATGAATATATTATCATAAAATATTTTACACTTCTTAGAGAGATACATTTAAAAAAACCTTCAGCGTACACAGTTTCAAGTACACAGATGGACCAGTAGGCAAAACGTACAATATTTGCGCTGCCTCTGAAATATTTTCCCATTTTCTCCTATTTTCCAGAATGTTCAGTCTCTCTGGCAGGATCTCCCCCCCAGGTTTGACTGTTCCTCCTTCCATCGGCTTCATCTTAAAACTATGAATACTTCGATGTAACATTTAAATACAGTACAGTATACAATGTTTATTGTCGACTGCATTTCCTGAGGCCAGTTTCTTGGATGATTGGACATTTAGAGTCCCTTGTTGTAGTACACTACTGTCGGTGGATTAGGAATCTTCCGTATTTCCTCCTGGAAGAAAAATGTAGTGCAAATTTAAATTGGCCGCACAGAGTGCTCTCAACTTTTCTATTTTTCAGAGATTTATAGTTGCTCTGTTCCTGAATAAATTGGAAAAAATATACAGTATTTAATAAGGTTAAGGATTTCCACATCCCAATAAGTCATAGACACATGAAGATTTCTGAATACTTTTGGGATGGGAAATTGTTTAGGAATTTTATTCATAACTATTTTGTAATCCAGCTAATGGTTTCTGTACATTTCAAACCTATTTTGCATCTTATGTTATAGGGCTCTAATCATTTTAAACTACACAAAAATACAAATATATGGCAGATTGTTGATGTTATTGCAACAGTATCGGGGCATTTTTAGATTCTTAACTCTAAACATTAAAAGTGAATGCAGCTTCTGATTGTTTTCACTTATGTAGATAAGTTTTGTCGACTTTAGTATGTGGTCTTTGTCAACTAGGTCAGAAATTATATCTTAATATTACTTGTACTAAATTAGCTATCTGCATTAATTTTTTATCTGTATGGAATACACAGAGACCTTTATGAACTCTATGCACAAAATTTGGAGGTACATTAACGTTTTTTACAATTTTGAACTTCATTTGGGGTCTGTCAATTCCATATGACATATATGCAATGTTAGTGTAGATGTAGCGTGTGCTTTATTGCCAGTATACTCAATGGGCTTTGCACAATTTTGCCTCCAGTTGCAGTCACTCTAAATAATAATCGCTGTAGCTTACCTGAAGTTCAGGCTCAAGACTGGACACAGAAATGGAGGCCCTCTGTGAAAAGAGAGCACAGCACATAGGAGTGGCGAAAGTGAGGCAGAAACCGAGTAACGCGAGCTGTAAAGGGGCCGCGGTCCAAGGGTAGCGTGACAAAAAGCCTCGCTTTTCCAGCGCGTTCATCACTATGGGCGTGAAAACTGCAAAAAAAAATGTTTATAACAGCGTGAATCTGAGATCTTTCCATGAGGTGCGGAACCTTCTACATTCATTTACAGGCGTAACGTGGGTGTGGGCCGGGGGGCGGGGGGGAAACGCCCCTCCATTATTTTACTACCTACAAATAACTTGTTGGCTACTGAGTTGAGGGGGGGGGGGGGCAAAAAAAAAACCCAATCATTTTCTAAACGGTTGTTGGGGGGGGGAAAAAACAAAAAAAAAAAAGAAAACCGTGCGTTTTACTGGGCGCAGAAAAGAGCAAACTGATTCATCCTTTTAGTAA
>Ga0123352_10009609_pt1 | contig 15134 bp, 10 predicted proteins | sample TergutLab28metaG_FD_89700 | JGI IMG/M metagenome (GOLD analysis project Ga0123352, IMG submission 89700) | Labiotermes labralis P1 segment gut microbial communities from Petit-Saut dam, French Guiana - Lab288 P1 | ecosystem: Host-associated > Arthropoda: Insects > Digestive system > Gut ... | reverse complement strand
GTTTCCCCACCAAGACCCTATACACCCCCCTCTCCTCACCCATACGCGCCACATGCCCAGTCCATCTCATTCTTCTCGATTTTATCACCCGCACAATATTGGGAGAGGAGTACAAATCATTTAGCTCCTCGTTATGCAATCTCCTCCATTCCCCTGATAGCCCCTCCTTGGTCCAAATATTCTCCTCAACACCATTATATCAAACACCCTAATTATATGGTTGTATATGTTGTTGTGTTCTGGCGGAATAAATGAGTTGATTTTATTTTGTACAAATCATTTAGCTCCTCGTTATGCAGTTATCCAGTCTATTAAGTCTATTAAATGTCATAAATTTATAAAAAGATGTGCAGCTGATGTCCATGAACAAACGAACAAACCAAGAGAGGCCAACACAGAAAAAAAAAAACACTCACTCATCAGTATAACTTTAATTTGCAATCTCAGTGCTCACGGTAACTTAAAACTGTACAAGAACTGGAACTGCCATATATCTGCATGCGCAGTACAGTTTCATTATTCAGGATTTTGACCTCTCATCATCAGTTTCATTATTCAGTATTTTGACCTCTCATCATCAGTTTCATTATTCAGGATTTTGACCTCTCATCATTAGTTTCATTATTCAGGATTTTGACCTCTAATCATCACCTGTTTTAACCTCTATCCTCCTGTGAGAGGTATTTAAATTTTAGTGCATGGTTTATGTAAAATGTGTCAATTGAATACAAGAAGATAAAATTATGAAATTAATGGTGTTTAGTAAAGAAATTTATGCAAGTGGTAAAAATCCCACTTTAGTAGAGATAGTAAGGTTAAATAGATTATGTTGGTTTGGGCATGTACAGAGAATGGAAGGAAACAGAATTCCCAAAAGGGTATTATATACGAATTTGGGAACAACAAGATTGAGAGGTAGACCAAGAAATAGATGGCAAGATGAGGTGAGAGAGGATGGAAGAATAGTTGGTGGAGAAAGGTGGCAGAAAAAAGTACATAACAGAGAGGAATGGGAGAAGCTCCTGAGAACGGCAAGGAATCGCGCATTCTGCGCGTGCCAATGTAATGAATGAATGAATGAATGAATGAATGAATGAATGAATGGCGTTTAGTGGAAAATAAGTTTAGATTATGCAACACGTCCAAAAACAAGCAGTGAATTTCTGTGTTGACAACACAAATAAAATGAATTTCTAGGGGTGTTTTCAGAAGTACAAATATGGGTCTTTAAAACTCAATATCAGTTTTCATCTTTTGTGGCTCATTCTGAGAAATTCAGATAGGACCACATGACTGGCCAGTCAACTTCCCCCACTCTCCTGCCATTGCACAGATCACTCTCACTTTATTACTATATATTGCCGTCAACACAACTATACTAGAATATAATACTAATGCAACATGCTTCGACTCACGATAGTCATCTTCAGGCTAAGCTAAGAACCGTTATTGCTTTACAGGGTGGTTGTGCACATTTGGGATCCCATATGGCTTACAGTGATTTGCTGCGGTTTTTTTATATACACAATGTGACTTATATTTACTGTGATAGTATAAGGAGGGTTAAGTGTGTGGCATGTGCAAAACTACTTATGTGCATTGTTCATAAGTAGTTTTGCACATGCCACACACTTCACCCTACTTACAACAGCACAGTAAATATAAGTCACATTGTGTATAAAAAAAACCGCAGAAAAAAACAATGCAAGCCATATGGGATCCCAAATGCGCACAACCACCCTGTAAAGCAATAACAGTTCTTAGCTTAGCCTGAAGATGACTATTGTGAGTCGAAACATGTTGTATTAGTATTATATTCTAGTATAGTTGTGTTGGCGGCAATATATAGTAATAAAGTGAATACGTAGATACACAAAGGGATGACCTCATTCAGATCACTCTCAGCTAAGTCATACAATGCCATTCAGCAAGAGAGACTGATTGCTCTCATGCTGCAAGGAAAGAGACTCACCTTTAGTCACTGAATGTGTTTTATGCACACATTTGTGTTTTATCTGAAAGATACTTTAATGTTTTTATGATCTTTGAGATGTTTATGTATTTTTATTACTGGTATTTCATAAGTTCTTGAGAGCAAACAGGCATATTACATTTAAAATGCAACACAAATGTTCATGATTCAAATGTTTCTGACCGTTGTAATGGTCCAAATTAATAACAAACAATGAAATTACTGAATTAAACTGTCCTTACTGGTAGATGTGAAAAGTTGCTCTTCACAAACTGCGAGAAATGTAGTGAGAGTCTGTAGCAGAACTATTTTGCCCTCGACACTGGATCCTTTATGATACTGGCTCAACAACAGTGGCACCACCTGCAAACATATCATGTCCTTTGTGCTGAATTCATTGTGGTACTGGCACAACAACAGTGGTGCCAACTACAAACATATCATGTCCTTTGTACTCAATACTTTATGATACTGGCTCAACAACAGTGGTGCCAACTACAAACATATCATGTCCTTTGTACTGAATACTTTATGATATTGGCTCAACAACAGTGGTGCCAACTACAAACATATCAATTTACACACATTGTAAAAGTAGTCCATGTGACACACGGGCTCAGGGTGTTCAAAGCTGATGGGATGACAAATATTATCCAGACCTAAGTAACAGGAACAGGATGAAGTAAACTGTATAATGAAAGATCTTTAATGTGTCCTGTGCCCAAGCGAAGGAGAGGACTGGTGAAATACGTATTATGCAAAGAGGCAGAGAAATGCATATAACACAATACTCAGAAAATCCTGGGGGAATACAACACATATAAAACCTACATACAGATGGGAGGATACTATTAAAATGAATCATAATGAGGAAACACAGTTACTGTATATATGGACACAGGGCACTTGTTATTATAACAAGTGCCCTGTTCTTGGTACTAATACAGGTGTCAAATGCGATTTAAACTAGAAGAAACAGAATACAGCATGTATGAGAGGTGTTGTTACCAGTACAAGTATCCACTTGGGCGCTATTTATGTGATTTTGGTACTGATGGCTTCCATTAACAAATTGATGGCTATTCCTTCAATAGCTTTTACCAATATAAAACAAAGTTTAAAATTGGTCTGACAGTTACAGAACCTAAAATTTCAACATTTGCAAGCTCCCCTACGAATTCACTCACCCTACAACAAACTCATCTTACAGCTCTGGAAGTTGAAGTTGGAACTAAGAGTCAAACTGAATCTCTTAAGATACAGGATCATTATTTTGGCAACTATCACTTGTCACTGCCTGTGGGCTCATTTTTCCTGTACAAACATAGCCAATTCAGCTACCCACCAACATGCACAGTTGTGTAGTAGCTATCTTTCATTAATCCCATCGGCACGTACAGAACGTGACGATTCCTTGCCGTTCCCAGGAGCCTAGGAGCATCTTCCATTCCTCTCTGTTATATACTTTTTCCTGCCACACTTCTCCACCTACTATTCTTCCATCCTCTCTCAACTCATCTTGCATTCTGTTTCTTGGTCTACCTCTCAATATTGTTGTTCCCAAATTCATATACAATTTTCTTTTGGGAATTCTATTTTCTTCCATTCTCTGTACATGCCCAAACCACCGTAATCTATTTAACCTGCTAGCTATAAGTAACAAACAAAATTTGTCGGACAAGGGAATATCCGTGTGTGTGAGAGAGGGACAGTCAATTTATATGAAAAGACAAAGACAATGATTATGCAGCTGAGCAAAGAGTCCACATGGTACGTATATTAAAGGTTCTGAATCATTACAGTAACTAAAGTATATCTGAATAAAGTGCACTAATTCATAAGGAATAAAACATGGTGAAGCAAAGTTTTACATCCTGCATGTTGTGACATCCAGTACAAATTTTCTTGAACTTACCACAGTAACAACTTGACGGCAAGCTGCGGGTGACGCTCGGGTAACCGTCAGCAGCATTCGAGCAGTTGGAAGGAACAAACTTAGCTGCACATCTCGTAGATCCTTACAAGCAACTGCAAATACAAATCATGTTGGAAAGTTTTGATGTGAAATAATGTTGCCATGAGATCATCCTTGTGCAATCTTCATGACTCCACTGACCTTTCATATTATTCACTGACTACAGTGAATAATATTTCTTGTAATAAAACCAATGAGATGCACTAATTTCTCAAATTTATTTTTGGAACAGAACTCTACATGTTTCGGACAGGTTTTTCTGTCCTTCATCAGGGGTCTAGTACCGTATACACAGCAACAGGTATACGTCATATGGGTTTCACTGACTGCTTGCTAGAGGGATCAGGATGGAAATGCAAGCAATCAGCAAAACCTGTATGATATATACCTGTTGCTGTGTATACAGTACTAGACTCCCGACAATGGACATTAAACCTATCCGAAACATGAAGAGTTCTATCCCAAAAATAAATTTGAGAAATTAGCGCATCTCACTGGTTTTATTATAAGAACATATCACGATGCATGGTCCTCTGAATGTCAAATTAGTGAATAATAGGTTGGCACAGTAGGATTGCTTAAATAAAGTCCCTGTCAATCTCCATCATGACCTTCAGCACAAATTTCACTGACTGCCCACAAAACTACAGAACACACGTGACAAAATGAGCCACAGTAACCACGGTGCAAGCAACGGCTCCTCATATTCATACAAGTGTAACATGATTTCATGGTGCTCATACTTGTCATGTGATTATAGTTATTATGTACACTGAAGCAGAAGCTCTTGCGTGATTTCAGGCAGACGCGGCCGTGTATATGAGATCTTCGTTCTTCTGTGATGTCCCAAGACTGCTGGACTCTTGAAGATGCAACCAATGGGTCTGTCCCAAAATGTCATTACTAACTACCAAGTGATGCTGTGTTACATCCCAGAGCAGCAAAGATCACAGAAGTACAAGTCTTCTCACCCCTGACACTCACAACTTCAGTCCGGACTCACATATCAAACAGCAGGGACCTTATGGAAATATCTTACTATATAACTCACTGTTCGTTATTCATATGTAAGTTACATGTAATGACACGTATTACCTATAATACATTGTGTTACTATTCTAGACACTTCATGAAATGTACGTACAAGTAGTAAGTGTCTTACGTGATTAAAACAAATTTAATCTGCTTTAATCAGTGGCTTGGGGACCATGGTAGCACAGAGGTTAAGGTGCTGTGCTACAAACTGGAAGGTCGCTGGTTCGATCCCAGCTGGTATCAGTGGATTTTTCATTGACATAAAATCCTTACGATCACACTATGGCCCTGAGGTCGACTCAGCCTCTAACAGAAATGAGTACAAGGAGTATTTCCTGGGGGTAAAGGCGGCTGGTGCATAAGGCTGACAACCTACCACCATCCTGTGCCGTTGTCACGAAATCTGGGAACCTTAATTTCCCGGAATCCTCTGGGCCCCTCGAGGCCTGTAATGGGACTGCTTTACCTTTACCATCTTAAACAGTGGCTTACTGTCCAGATCAACAAGAAATAATGGCTTTAACTTGAAAGCATCTCACATTCTGCTGGCGGTATGTACGAGGTGACAAGTGTAACATGGCATGCTTCTCATGTTACTGGCAACACATTTCATAAATTATGCTTTGGCAACTGTCTCATGATAAGAAAAGACTAATCTGATGTTTCAAAGTTGATTTAATCTGCTTTATATATTCACAGCCACAAATAACTGGTGCAGTTTGAGTGGGATTTAAAATCACAAATCACTGTGCTATTCATTCTTTTTTGCACCCTGCGTGTTTTTCAACGGAAAATCCTTCTACAACTCTTGTCTAAGCTCAGTACCACTGTGCAAAAGGTTTTGTAACATTCTTCAGTCACTCTCAGCTCTGTGGACAGAAAACAGAATTCCCAAAAGGGTATTATATATGAATTTGGGAACAACAAGATTGAGACATAGACCAAGAAATAGACGGCAAGATGAGGTAAGAGAGGATGGAAGAATAGTTGGTGGAGAAGGATGGCAGGAAAAAGTACATAACAGAGAGAAATGGATGAAGCTCCTGAGAATGGCAAAGAATCATCGCATTCTGCACATGCCAATGGAATGAATGAATGAACGACGTTTAGTGGAAAATAAATTGAGATTATGCAACACGTCCAAAAACAAGCAGGGAATTTATGTGTTGACGACACAAATAAAATGAATTTCTAGGGGCGTTTTCACTCACTTCACTTCAGTCACTCTCAGCTAAGTGGACAGCTGAATGCAACTTGACACACACATCTTTCAAAAAGTGTATGACTCTCAAAATATAGCAAAATGTTAGTATGTGATTTGTGTGTGTGTGTGTGTGCTCGTGCGCGCACATGTTGATGTGTGGCTGTCTGTACACATACAGCATAAGTATACATACGCAGTTAACCACATACTCACTGCATCATGACTTGGGCAAAATTCAACTTACACCATACCTTCAAAATACTAACTATTGTGTAAGCAGGGATGTGCCTGAATACTGATTTTAGGATAAACATAACAGTTACTTGCACACCCATTTCTACACAATGATTAATCTCCTGAAATATCATATCACAGAAGTTAATTTGTTACTGACACATTTCTGAGGAGTTTGCTGCCCCCCACCTCCAAGGTGGTCTTTCTTTTTTTGACTGCTCTGAATGGAGGCAGCAAGCTCTGCGAACAATTATCAGTTAACATTGTGTCACATCCCACAAGAACGCTGAAAGAACCTCAAACCACACACATTTGTACTAGTTGGTACCCAAAATACCTCAACTTTAAGCAATACTGCTTCAATAGTCCCAACTGGAATAGTAAGAAGATTTCACAATTTGATATGAGAGTCATTCACAACTTACCACTGATAATATTTTCTAAAGTTCCACGCAAGAATTCCACTTGGTCCTCATCACTGGGTGCAGTGGACAGCATGTGTACTAGTTCCTTCAGTGAAGCAAGGGCTTCACCACACACTTCCTTGTCAGTTCCGGGAACGACTTCCCGATGCAAAGAATGGAACACATCATACACGAACTTCGCCATTCCATTCACTGTGAATGTCTGGCAACATTTTTGCTGAAAAGAGAAGATTAATGAATTATGTCTAAAGTTTTTTAATTATGGGGTGTCGATGAGGGTACATTACATTTTTTTGAGAACATGGTGTTGAGGAGAATATTTGGACCTAGGAGGGACAAGGTAAAAGGGGAATGGAGGAGACTGCATAACGAGGAGCTAAATGATTTGTACTCCTCTCCCAATATTGTACGGGTGATAAAATCGAGAAGAATGAGATGGACTGGGCATGTGGCGCGTATGGGTGAGGAGAGGGGAGTGTATAGGGTCTTGGTGGGGAAACTGGAGGGAAGGACACCACTGGGGAGACCTAGGCGTAGATGGGTGGATAATATTAGGATCGATCTCCAGGAGGTGGGATGTGGGTATATGGACTGGATTGGGCTGGCCCAGGATAGACAGGTGGCGGATGCTTGTGAGTGTGGTAATGAACCTTCGGGTTCCGTGAAATGTGGGGAATTTCTTGACTAGCTGCAAACTAGTTAGCTTCTCAAGAAGGACTGTGCACCATGGAGTAAGTAAGTAAGGTGAACCAACAAAATGCATACTTTTCAAATTAATGTTTTAATTCAATTCTTGGTGTCTTCTACAGGTTTCGAACATCATGTGTTCTACATCAGGAAGACCATTTGTACATGTAGTTTTGTATGGTACGTCTTTCATGCTGGAATTACAATAAAAGGCTATATAATATATCTATGTAGAAAATGTGAAGTAGCTAAAATATCGATAAAGCTAGGCACGTGACTGATATGGCAAGAGACTGGTTGTGTCTAAAAGAAGTGCATAAAAACTTCACATAAGAAATTATGGCTATCAGTACCTCAACAGCATTTCTGTTCATTCAATAAGTAACTGAAAACTGAAAGTTGTAACAATGAACTGAATGCATCATACATGAAATGTTCTCTATTACACTCACATGCACAAAACACACACGCTAAACAATCATCTGATTTTTTGCATAAACTGATATGCAGCCAGAGTACCTTATTTTGAATGAAACTGTCCTAAAATATTGAGCTCAGGGCCCAGGCTGCCACATGGAAGTACCACTACTCACCAGCACGCGGAGGGAATCGAGCTTTGCAACGTGGAGTTGAGAATCCAGCTTCTCTAACAACAATGGAATGCAGAATTCTGTAAAATCTGGTGAGGCTATTAGGCAAGGCAATAGGGCAGCTGCTAGGTCATCACGAGTAATGCCATTTGGAGTGTTGGGCATCTGTTGTAGAGAAATATGTTCATTTAACAATCTCTCAGCAAAATGAACAAAGTTACACATTATGTAAGAAACCACCTAAGTATTCTTCAGACTCCTTGAGGGACACAAAAACAGAACCACCAGAGTTCCAACAGATAATGAATTAACTGAACTGCGCAATGTATAGGAGTAGGTCACAAGACAACACAGACACACTAACAATACAGACTCAGTCCTTCTTGTGCTTGTAAATCAACTGAACTGAAGAGGCATGCATTCAAAAGCCTGCCACAATCTGATCCAACCCAGATGTTCTTAACTTTTAAGGTAGCCCACGTCACTTTGGCTTCCAAAACACGTTCTCAAACTCATATCAAAAACTGGCAGAGTAGGTCACATGCCAAACCTAACACAGAGCGTGACTACAAAATAAAAGCAATAGAATTAAATATTTATTTTATTTCACAGTAAAATAAAGAATATACAAAAAATCAAGGACTTTAAGTTTACTAGATAAGCAATTGTTCTAACATTGCCTTCACTCAGTAATGTCTGAAAAATAGGGAACTTCTCTGAAATAGCCACACACACACCTCACCATTCATATTCAATTGGTTTCCAGCCTTCGTTTTAATGTGCGCAAGTGACGAAAATCCTACCTTGCACAAGGAGGTGTGGCGTATGTGTAGCCGTGTAGCAGGGCAGTACTTTCAGAAAACAAATTTGGCACGTCCTGCACCCCCAGAAAGGGCATCACACACCCCAGAGGGGTCTAGCCAATAATGAGGAACTGCTGCTGCTTTGAATTCACGGATGCCCCATGTTGATATAATTTCTTTACAGAACAACATCTGAATTCTTGCATACCTTCACAGTAAAATGGCTAATATTTGAGAGTTTCTATGCTTATAACAAATCCTTCTGTATTCTGGGACTGCTTGACACTGATGATGAAGGCACTACAGTCCTTCGAAATACCCCAATGACAAGCCCAATGACATGGAATCACTTCCCAGAAGACGTGGATCCTCAGAACCAATACTATGTCCATGCATAAAAGAATACCATATATTCTCGAATCTAATCCGCAACGTTTTTACAGTTTCAGAGGGCTAAAAATTAGATGCGGATTAGAATCGTGTGCAGATTAGATTCGCGGTCGTGAACTGGATTTTGGAAAAATGATAGAGCCGCTGTATGTCCCGTAAGAACAATAAAGTACAATAATTTATTATTTTATTTATTATTTATAATATGTAATATATTATATAATATTTATAATTTATTATTCACCAGACTCGCCATCATCACTCATAACTGAATCGTTATCCGTCACCCAGTCACTATCATCAGCTGTGGTGCGTTTGTACAGCTGGCAGTTAAGTGGCCACTTCACACACGGCGCGTTAGTCGGATAACGGTTAAAGCATTGGTAACATCCAGTATTATTCAATCAGTCTGCCTTGTAGGCAAGGGGCGGTTGAAGGAAAGGTGCGGATTAGAACCGCAAACTAACTTTTGTCTCGTTTAAGAAATCTGCAAAAACTAGAGCGGATTAGATTCCAGAATATACGGTATATTATTCATGGACATGTTTCAGTCACCTCTGTGAACATCATTAGGGTGTCATAAACGAATACTAACAATATACAAATAATCGTACAAAATGTGTAATTAAAATATGTCTTATAAGTATGTATATGTATAATTAATTGAGTGTGTCAATGTTGCTCCTCAGGGGACCGCAGTAGCACAGTGGTTAAGGTCACTGGTTCGATTCCAGATGGTGTCATTGGAATTTTTCATTGACATAAAATCCTTCTGATCACACTATGGCCCTGGGGTCGACTCAGCCTCTAACAGAAATGGGGTAAAAACAGCCGGTGCATAAGGCTGACAACCTTACTGCCATCCTGTGCCATTGTCATGCAATCAGGGAACCTTAACTTCCTGGAACCCTCTGGGCACCTCGGGCCCATAATAGGACTGATTTGATGTTGCTCCTCGGCTCTATATAGCAGTTAGTTAAGCAATGCTATGTAATGTTGTGGGGATTGCTTAAGACTTTAGTGCAACAGCCACTGAAACATGTCGGTGAATAACACGTGATAAAACACATTTTACTGATGTGCATTTGTTTGTTTATTACACAGAATAAACTTCACAGTACTCTTTTACCTGACATGTTTACTGCTCAAAACCTACTCTAACTTAACACTGTCTATTTCCAGTCACTTGTAAGAGGTAATCAGAGATACATAAAAAGAGAAGTTCATGCAAGTCAAAAATGCCCCTGCTGATAACAGTACAGATCACTGATTAAATATACAGTGCTGGCAGCTGGTCACAACTCAGTCAATTCCGAAGTATCAGAACACATAATGATGAAGTCTTAAATACTCACTGAATAGAAATCAACAGGAAAGTAGCATGACACAACATCAAACATCTCTTCTGTCAGATGGCCAAGGGGAAATGTTTTAATGAAATGTGGTAGCATGCCGAAGAGCTGCAACAAATTGCGAGGGTCTCGCTCACCATCGATCGTCGATATCACGCCAAACACAAAGTCAGGACCAAGAAGCTTTAATTCTGCAACACAAATTTCAGACTCAGTTTCTGGTTCCCTTCCATAATTGTTCAATTAATACATAAAACACAAATCATGCCAAATGAATATGTGAGGAAGACGAACAAGATGCACACTTTTCTTCATAATCGATTTCACTTAAATTATCCTCAACATGTTTCGAACAAGTAATTGTTTATCATTAGGAGTTCTGTACAAACAGCTCACAGTATTTCACCATGCATCTTAAGACTATCATTTGTATCATGTCAGCGACTAGACTTCTCTAAAGATGCATGGTGAAATACTGAAAGCTGCTTGTACAGAACTCCTAACGATGATGAGCAATTACTGGTTCGAAACATGTCGAGGATAATTTAAGTGAAATCGATTATAAACAAAAGCGTGCATCTTGTTGTTGTTTCTCACTTATGTGTATCATGATGCACGGTTCACAGAACGCAAAACATGCCAAAAGATTTGGCACCGCGGACTTTTAACACAGGTCTTGGTTGATTCTGCGCAAGATGAGATTGTGTTTAACCTGTAGATGGACCTCAATGTGTTAGTTAAATTAAAAAATGTTATGATATTTATCAAAATGTGAAAGATCTGTGAATTTATGACTCCGTGTCTTTAACAAGACTGTCTAAATCTGGTCTACAAGAAAAGCGAGATTTAGTTTAGGCAGCAGATTTAGAGGTATGAGGTGTGCACGCAGCAGTAGTGATCCATATGGATGAGACAGCCCAAGCTCCAGAATTAACAAAAATTGATTGGAACCTCGTGGACCTTAATTCAAGTCTGTCAAATTAAAAATAATAATAATAATAAATGTTATAGAACTGATAATCAATAAGTATGGCTCCCAGAGTAACAAAAATGAAATGAGATGTCAGTACAATGTCAAACTACTTAATTATTACACTAAGAATTTCATTATTTATCAAGAAAATTCCCCATAACTTTGACGCATTTGTAATCTCTTCATACAAGTTTAAAAATTCTCTCATGGCAGAAATGAGGGTCTTGCATTCACAACCATTCACAAACACCCACTTTCACTTCCACAGTATTGTGGAATTAGCGTGACCTTCGAAATGTTTCTTCGGTGGCAAAAAGAAACGGAAGTCTAGCAGGGAAAGGTCAGGACAAAAGGGTGGATGTCCCAGATGATCCCACTGAAACGACAACAATAAATCTTTTGCCTAGTGTGTGCCGCGTGGCATCACAACGTCACGATGAAGCACCACACCTCACGACAGACGTCCAGATCTATTCTTGTAAACAGTCTTGCACGGTTGTAGCAGTGTGTCACAGGGCACAAAATTTTATGTGCATGACTCCTTCCATATCCCAGGATACAGACGCCAGAATGTTTACAGCACACGAACATGCTTGGAAGTTTCTGGTTCTTGGAGAATTTGGGTGTTTCCACAGCATTCCATCTGGATTTTCATGGGGAGTGAACTGGTGCACATGTTTCATTGCCCACTACTAAGGCTGCCCTGCTACATCTGTAGCAGGGCACTCTTCGCAACATAACATTACACAACACGGCATGCTGCCACAATACCCAACTGGTACAACATAAGTAATGTGACTTTTAATAGCGTAACTTTAGCAAGGACAATATAGCTCCCTGATTGATGATGGTCCTAGGACCGAAACATGTCGGAGCGTTTTTAATGTTTTAATGTGTAAATTTTATAAATTTTATCTATGTGCAGTAGTTGGTATAATAATTGAGTAACTCAACAACATGCATGGTGTAACAATGAAAATAAAAAAAAAACCATTGGTAAACCTCAGATTGTCATTTTGATTTTGAGGTGCATCATCCCTGTTGCGTCGGTTCAATAACAAAGAATTTTTGTGTATTACACATACAGTCAAACACAATTATATTTCACCTGGTCATACAGTAGGTATACAACTACATGTTTTGGCCCTATACATTGGTCACCTTCAAGCTGTGATTTAACTTACAGAGTAGCTATACAAGATGTGTGGGGTGTTCTTTTAGGGTATTGGGAGTTGGGTGGGAGGAACGAGATCTCGTTGTTTCAATAGTGGGTACCATGACCCAGGGCTGTTACAAGTGAATTATCATTAGTTGTTTATGTACATATGGCCAACATATAGGGCCGAAACATGTAGTTGTAAACCTACTGTACTACCAGGTGAAATATAGTTATGTTTGTATGTGTAATACACAAAAATTCTTTATTCCTCAGATTGTCACTTATCACACTTCCCATTTCATTTTCTCCGCTCACATGCTGTGTTCATTCTACAACTGATGTGCTGGGCTGCTGGTGTGATCATCTTCATGGATGTCCATTATGTTGTATAGTTGACACACATACTGATTTTTTTGTGTTGTGGTTTTCTTTTAGCATTCTTACATGTACTGTATGTTAGTCATAAGCTAAATTTACTCATGCTCAGGTCTCGCCTCTCTTAAGATGAGGCATGGGAGGAATACAATTTCCTTCCATTTCTTTTGTTTATAACTGGACTCGCTAAGTGTATCGCGCTACCAGTGTGTGCAGCAAGACATGTAACAATAGTTGCTTTGTTCTGCGGGAGCAGTCTGCTGCGTAGCTCGAACTGTGTCTGAGCAGCAGAGTACGAAGCTGGACAGTCAGTGAGTGTGAACAGAAATGAAGAGTCCACTGGTGAGAATTGTCACTGGTACATTTTGTTGTAAATGCTATTACTCTATACTCTTGCACAATAAAACTCCAATATATTCTACTTGTGGATTATTGAGAGTGTGTGCGACCTGCCCGACTCCCCGTCTTAACCTGAGTTACGAGCTCCGTCCTCCCTGGGAACAACATCTAAGATACGTTCCTCATCGGGTCAACAACGGATACAACAATTAGTCCATTTCCAAACTCCCTACCCTATTTTCTGACATGCTACACTCCCATTATGCCATCAGCAGAGACCTCTATGAATTAGTGGTGAATTTTTTTAGTGGAAACATGTTTTTTCCAGAAAAAAAATAAATAACCCAATGAATTTCTTCATGGACCCCAAGTTTCTAGTGTCACTGCCACAGCACATCAACTTATCCCCAGAATGGCATTTGACTGACACTTGTGCCATCTGTTGCATGTTACTACTACTACAAAGTGCTACATCTCACAGAAAAATAAAATGTCTGATCAATGAAAAAGCTGCTGGCAAAGGAACATTATTTATTGAACATGCCACATCTCTTTTTGCTTTATGTTATGTCCCTGCATACAAAAAAACTATATTTTTTTTTACTCTATACATAAATGTCATAAATAGTATCATATTACAGAAAGTGGTCATAATAATGACTCTGAATGGCATTTGAGTAGTTCTTCAGTTCATGCAAAACCAATTTATATTGACGCAACAGTAAATGGTACAAACAATAAACAGTACCATTGCCATCTGTCATACAAGGGAATTCTATCAGCCACTGTCAACTCAGACCAGGTTTTGACGGTTTACTTTTGGAATCCTGAAAGATTAATGACAGAAGGAAACTAACTGCTTTATGGAACTGACTTTGCAGAAACCAAGAGGAAGATGCAAAGCCAACTACATAATTACATGACTGAAAATGACACATGATCACCAGTGCATGCTTTCGAAAAGTGCGGCACCAAACAATTTGAGACACTTAATGCTGTACATGTTCCACACAGCCATATTACATATACATAATTTAACACCAATCAGATGCACATCAATTTTTATTTGTTAGATTAATGCTTTGGCATGTTTCAGGCCTTATCTGATTGCCATCTTCAGTGAGTTCCAAAGTTCATTAGTATATACAGCTTACGCTTCAAATATTATGATTGGAATTCTACATATGATTAAAATTACTATTATGAAGATTAACCCTTAACCCGCTAACGTGGAAAATATGGTGAGCTCCTAATAATGCCAGGAGATGGCAGATGGGATTTAACTTGGCGTTTAAAGGGTTAAAGATCAAAAACGTCTATTATATACCAACATATGCACAAATAAGGACTGTAAATTTGTATTAAATTACTCCGACATGTTTCGGTGTTAATACACCACCTTCAGGGAGTTTACAGTTGTGTTAGTTAAAGTTATGAATTATTAAAATGATAAAATACAATATAGTAGTGTGTGGTTATGGTAAAATGTGGGCAAATGTGGCTGTATGTGTAATTCCTGGTGAGGTGTGTATGTGTGTGTGTGTGTGTGTGTGTGTGTGTGTGTGTGTGGTGTGTGTGTGTGTGTGTGTGTGTGGGGGGTGTGTGTGTGTGTGTGTGTGGG
>Ga0123352_10009607_pt1 | contig 15135 bp, 7 predicted proteins | sample TergutLab28metaG_FD_89700 | JGI IMG/M metagenome (GOLD analysis project Ga0123352, IMG submission 89700) | Labiotermes labralis P1 segment gut microbial communities from Petit-Saut dam, French Guiana - Lab288 P1 | ecosystem: Host-associated > Arthropoda: Insects > Digestive system > Gut ... | reverse complement strand
TAATAATAATAATAATAATAATTACTAATGAAATAATTTCGGAATTTAAATATAACACTATGACCAAGCTCGATGAAGTGTCAGTAGGGGATTCCTATACGAAACTGCTGCTGCGACCCACTGAATATTGCCGAATCATTCATAAAAGCACACACAACTTAGTTTCGCTGCTAGAAGGCACATGCAGAGCTACTGCTCAAAATAAAGTTAAATTTAGCATTAAACTGTGCAGCATGATTTTCACTGTATTACTATCACATTAGAGAAATATGAAAGCTTTTATATGATGAAGATCCATGTAGCAGTAATGTATTTTAGTGTCGTAGAAATTTACGGACAATTTGGAGGAACGTAGGTCCTCTTTCTTATTCTTGTGCACGGCGTCATAACCGAGAAGACCACAATATAGACTTGGGTTATGTTATGCTTGGTTAGTTTAAACTCTATTATTTTGGACCAAGTTAAGTGCATTTGCAATGGATCTGAAGGTCTTAAGAACTTTTTAGTTGTTAAGCTCACTATATTACTTCAAACAAAATGACTAGATACCAAGTAAATCCCTTGCAGCATTTAACCGCACAGTTTGACGTTCAGGTGATCGTGCATCGTGACAAATCTTTATAATAAAACCAACTAGATCCACTAATTTCTCAAATTTATTTTGAAATGAAACTCTACATGTTTCGGACAGTTCCTCTGTCCATCATCATGAGTTTTTCACTGTACACACAGCACTGGTCATATGTCATACAGGTTTGCTGACAGCTTGCTCCTGATGACGGACAGCGGAACTGTCCCAAACATGCTGAGTTTCATTAAGAAATAAATTTGAGAAATAAGTGCATCTAGTTGGTTTTACTATAAGGATTGCCACACAATCTCAATAAGGCAGACTTGTTCACACAAACATGTGTCTAGTTTAAGACTCAAGAAACGTAACCTGAATCGACTAGCAGTTAAAATACACATGTTCTTGACACTTTCAAGTAGTTAGAATGTACTGGCTAGGGGCGTATGCAAACTCGCCAGTGGTGGGTGGATGATTGCTTTTCCAGAGCCCTGTCTAGGACTATGAAAGCAACAGGCAAAAAATTAAACCACTTCTATGTAGATACAAATAAGGTTTCGAGACGTGTCGCTTCTTACTCTAAAGTTGTGAAGAGTTCCTGTAGAAAGTAGGAACAATTTCTTTTGAGTGTTAGGGAAATGTGTTTTACATGTAGTCAAGTTTGTAGCGTATAAGATGTGTGTGAACAAATGGTCTATGCTGCACGTTGTACAACCAGATTCTACCACCCCCCTGGGCAAGTTATTCGACCTAAATGAAATTGTCTTCTTGGCTACGGAAGGATTTTCTGTAGACTCACTGTATAACGCCGGCAAAGGGAAATTTTATGAAAGCGCATCATGATAGAATCAATACTGCTGATTACTTGTGTGACCGTGGGAGATCAGGAGTACTGATTAGAAACGATTTATAAAAATACGAGGGAAAAGAAATTTACGTGAGATAGTCTGCAGTTTTTAAACTTCTTGAATTATGAGAATGCGTGCTTAAGGTGATGGAAACAAAAATTTGGAGAAGACAATTAAAAGTTGGTACTAAAGAAATGACAAATTTCAAACAGCCTACAAAACTGGGTGTGCAGTAGAAAGTACGCATTAATAGGTATTTAAAACTAAAAAAAGGAAAGACTACACCAGTAAGAATTGAGAATAATTTAACGCCCCTCAGAGAGTAAAAACGTATATTTTAATATAATGCGCAGTGCCCCACTTTTATCTAACCGAATCACTGAAACAAGGTACTGTATACAACAATTTTACTGCCCACAGTGATAATCATGTGGGTCTGCTCAAAGACTGCATTTTCCTATTCTTAACAAGCGTAGAACACGTTTCTCTCACTACAAACAAACGTTTGAGTTTTTTTTGATGCGACTTTTGAAACAATTTTCGTGGGCCGGGTAGCTCAGTCGGTATAGCGACTGAGCTACGGGCTGGACGGTCCGGGATCGAATCAGTCTGCTTTGAGCAGCGAGGCGGTGAGGGTGTGCACCACGCAAATCGCTCCAAGCAGTAGTGGTAAAGGTGAAAGTTATCGTGTACGCTACTTTCAATCCTATACTTTGGATCCACTTGAGGTAGCTCAGTTAACCACGTAAGTAAATACATCACTAAGCTGGGTGATAAGACAGAATACCCTAGTATTCTCTTTTGATAAACGTAGCCCCAGAATAAATGCGTGCCAAATTCACGAATGGCTAGATGAAACCGTCCACATAAAAGAAGACGAAATCCGCGTCATTCAGATCGATGGTCCATTGCGAAAAGTATAGGTCAAATTCATATCCTCTGAAAGTATGATGAGAGTACTGCAACCTATTCAAGGTGATATAAAATTCCATCATGTTAATGGCGAAATATCAAAAGTGAAATTCGATATAGCCGGAGTAGGTAATAAAACGTGTGAAAGTGTCCACCCTGTCCCCTGAAGTGACAGAAACCCAAATTACAAATGTAATGTCCAATTATGGAAACGTCAAAAATACATGATGAGGTGTGGTCTCACGCATACAGATTCCAAGTGAAGTCAGGTGTTCGAATTGTTGATATAGGAATAAAGAAACATATTCCATCCCATACCGTGCTCTTATATCCTACGAAGAACAACCAATGACTTGCTTTCGCTGTAATGAACAAGGCCATCAAATAAACGAATGTCCAAGAATGAGACAACCGGGTAGTCACACCGACCATGACCAGAACTCGTGGGCAAATATGGTTAAACGAGGTCACAACAATGTAATTTTATCCGAATGCAATGATACAACGGATGCTTTAACATCCACAATCGAGAAGACACAATCACCCTTAGTACTGACGGCAAGACCGAGTGAGTCACATGGAAAATAACAAACAGACCCAACGACCAACGATCCCCACCCAAGCCTAAAAGGTACCGACTCCATGACACGTCGACTATATTCAAGAAACTGAAAACAATCAGTTGCTGGAGGAAGAGATACAGACGGCCTCACAGTTCACACAAAACGAAACTCCATGCGTAAACAAATGGGACGACCTCATCAATACTGACATAGATGCCGAACAAGATCAAGAGGAACACGGAACAAAACGAGATAAATCAAAGCTGAAAAAGAGCGACATACAAGATGAAAAAGAGAGTGAAGATAGTACGATGGAGAACATGAAATATCCACAAACCCAAATGTCAAGTCCCAAACGCTTAAAAAAAATCAAGGTTGACAGAGATCCCATACCAGCACGTGAAAGAACAAGAAGTCAGTCAAGACAAAAACCGCCCAACCAATCCTAACAACTATAACCCCATGACCCCAGAATCTCAAAACAAGATACACACACGAACTATACATATAAAATCGCTATTCTAAACATTAACGCGATCTCTTAACCAATGAAGATACAAATGCTTACAAATTTCTTACTAAGACAGGACATAGACATTGCTCTCCTTCAAGAAGTAGCAAATAACGACCTCTCCAACATATACGGCTACAGCGCACACATAAATGAAGGCACCGAAATACGTGGTACAGCAATCCTCATGAAGGAAGGGATTTCTGTTAATAACATTAAAAAACTACCGCCAGACCGAGGGATAGCTGGACTATTCGAAGACACTTGGTTAATAAATGTATACGCTCCATCGGGGGCTGAAAAGAAACATGAACGGTAACACTTCTTTACCACCGAACTTGCGTATTTACTCCCAACAGGCCCAAGAGAAATACTACTTGCAGGCGATTTTAATTGTGTACTTTCTCCTGCAGACTGTACCGAAGTGCCTAACCTAATAAAGCATTATCCGCCACAATAGCAGGATTTGCCCTACATGACGCGTGGGAACAGACATCAAAGCAACTTCAGTACACCCACTACACGAACAATGGTGCCACAAGAATCGACAGGATATATTTAACAGACCAACTAAAGACACGAAAACAAGGGGCTGCGACTATCATAGCCCCATTAACTGACTATCTTGCTGCAGCAATACGATTGACATACATCAGACGAATTTGAGGAAAAGACGACTGTGGAAAATGAACATATTCCTCATGGACGACAAAACCTTTTGTGACAGTTTAATGATATTATGAAGCAAATGTAAACGAAACATGAAATACTACCCTAACGCAGTACTTTGGTGGAATCGTAATGTAAAACAACGAATACGACAAACTTTCCGAGAGGGAGCTTCGAGAAATAGAGACAGAAAGGACATGGAAGAATTCTACTATACAGCAATTTACCACGCTCTACAATCAACCACCACATCACAGAATCTCGCTATCGCGATACAACGTCTAAAAGCGAAAATATTACGTCTCCAATGCGAAAATATGAGAGGGATATTGCTGGATACAGACGATAATGATGCCGTTCCAAATGAAAGCATTACCACTTACCACTATATACGGTCACGGAAGCGCTAAAAAGCACGTATGGTTACAAGCATAATTGACCATCAAGGACAATTTCAAACTGACCACGAATCTATACTGCGTATATTTAAGGAATACCGTGACTTAAAATACTGAAATATCCAGAGCGACATATGTAGTTACAAAAAGCTGATATCTTGTAGCATACCCACAATCGTAAGAGAAGCGAAAGAAGAACTCGACCTCCCCATCACTATGGATGAACTACACGACGCAGTGAGAAAAGGGAAACGAAACAAAGCTCCAGGCCCTGATGGAATATGTCATGAATTTTACAAGAAAATTTGGGATATCATCAAGAATGAACTGCTCGACATCATAAACATCATGTACTTGGAAAGAAGAACGTCTGACGCGCAAAAACACGGCTACATAATATGTCTACCAAAAATATGTTTTCCAGCTCACTCGAAGAACTACAGGTCCCTCACGATCCATAATAGGGATTATAAAATACTCACTAGGATCATAGCTAACCGCCTACGCATAAGAATGGAAGAAGTACTGCACCATAATCAATATTGTGGGAGAAATGATAAAACTATCTACGAAGCGGCCGCCACAATACGTGTTATTATAGCGTAGGCTGAAGATACACAAAAACCGATATGCCTACTATCGATCGACTTCAAAGATGCTTTTGATAATACATCACACACCTATCTGTTTAATATTCTGAGAGAATACGGTGTATGTGATACCTTCTGTGAACGACTGAAAACCATCTACGCCGATACCACTTCAAGCTTGACACTAAATGAGCACACATCCACTCCAATTAAAATAGCAAGCGGCGTACAAGGATGTCCACTTAGTATGATACTTTTTGCATTGTGCATAAATCCGCTTCTCATTAAACTCGACTCAAAGCTCCATGGAATAAAAGTTAGACATAATACTACCAAAACGACTGCAGTAGCATACGCTGACGACATTACGATCTTCATAACACATTCCGGCGAGATAGATGTGATAAAGGAAATAGTTAACGAATATATGAACGCCACTGGTGCAAGGATGAACGAAGACAAATCAAGTGCCATTGCCCCAGGTTCATGGACCAAAACGACACCAATAATGAAAATCAAATATTACGAGGACATAAAAATCCTTGGTTTTCATATGACAGTAAAAATAAACGAATCGGCGAAAAAATCATGGGCAATGCTGACTTCTAAGATTCGTACTCATACACAGAACGCCTACCAAAGAGCGTTGAACCTTGATTATGGGATTCGCTATATAAATGAGGTCATATTAGCCACAGCATGGTACGCAACATAGATATTTCCCCCTCCTACGGACAGCGTAAGGCAGATGAACACAGCGATTTCTTGGTTCATATGGAAAGGTGCAACTTTCAGAGTCCCACTATCTACGTTACAACTACCCAAAGAAGCCGGAGGTAGAGCATTGATTCACATAATGGCGAAATGTATGATCTTATTCATCCTCAGAATGGAAAAGCAAGGACATCAAAAAGCTACTTTCACAACGGACTGGCTTACAAGGTGGTACCTACACGAAAGAACCCCGAACCCCCCTCAGATAAGAAGGATACCAGCGAAATTCGACTAACTATACCGTTATAATATTGAAGCGGCATACACGCCCATAAGATGTGACACTGAAAACCATAAATCCCATAAGTAAAGACTACGCAGCCCTTCTAACAAGCATACGAGCTGCGGCTGGATCCCCTGAAATGCGTATACAAAAAATATGGCCCAACACAGACTGGACACGAATATGGCAGAATTTAAAAGATGCCCCAAAATCTGATAACACGAGATGTATATGGTACCAGGTGGTACTTGATCTAACTCCCACAAACGCACGACTATACCTTATAAAAATGACACCTTCGATCACCTGCCAGAGATGCACAATGGATGATACACTGGAACACAGACTGACGGCGTGCGGTGGAACAAGAAGTATATGGCAATACACGTAAACTCGAATTGCACTGATACTGCGAACTATTCCATCCAGAATACCGGATGAAAGGATACTACGTCCACAGTTCAAGATATGGCCCACTAAACGGAATAACGCAGTATTGTTGTTGATAGCAAACGTCGTCATCTTCAGACACCAACAACGGACAACCCTAACCCTACACGACTTCATGGATTTCCTGCTCCGAACACGATGGAAACTGTTGAATCACACGAGGGGAAGGAATCTCGTTGGCAACTAACTACCTGACAGTCATTGACTACGATAAATAGACTTCCATGACACATCATGACCGTTGACACAGTACACTTGAGAGACCAAATAAAAATGTATAACAATAACGTTGATTAAAGGGACCAACAGTGGATCCAACAACCGTTATGTATTGACATGTAATACTAGATACAATAAAAAAATCTCGGTGGGGACGAGATTTTCCGCCCGTCCAGACCGGCCCTGGGGCCCACACAGCCTCCTGTAAAATGGGTATCGGGTCTTTACCGGGGGTAAAGTGCGGCCAGGGCGTGCTGCTGACCGCTCACCCCTTCTAGTGCCGCGATCATGGAAGAGTAGAGCTACACCTCTACCCACCCTCTGGGCCACACCGGGCCTGAAACGGGATCACTTTTTGAAACAATTCATGTTTGTTTTTTATTACGTTGCATGGTTGTACAAACCATTTTCTATCAAAATAAATGAAACAAACGAAAAACCTTGCTTAGTAATTAAATTATGCTTTCGTTATAATTATTGTGGGCATAATGTGCAATATACACTTAGGAATTACATACAGATGACTCCAGGTTCAACAAACACGTCTGTTTGTAGCATGAATGAAAAAGAAAGGATTTGCGGTCGATAAGTATAGTGATGTAAATAATTAATAATATAACTCGAAAAGCACGTTTTAAAACTAGCAGGTCGAAAGTATATAGAATTACTGCCTTTCCATTAATTTTTTTTTTCAGAACTGTAAACTGTATTGATATTCATTACCAATACTTTTCGGCCTTTTTACGTTTAGTGCAGCACACAATGTCCTGATATAGACAAAAGCGAAGAAAAGAAGGGCAGTTTTGTTACAAGATAAGATATTGTCACAAGACATACCGTATTCCTCTTATCCAAAGTCCTAATTTTCAAAATATTTATTTCAAGTTTAAATCTTTTTACGGTTCCCTCAAAGCAGAAGTCCTCATTTGGCCCTTCGTCCATTCTAACACAGTCTTTCGATGAATGATTCTCATTTCAAATGCAGCTGCATTGATTCTGATTATTCTGTTTTCCAAACAATGATCGATCTGTTCCACAAGCTGAAGGCATGTTGCCGTCAGTAGCCACCCATAACTCGAAAAGTCAACAACTTTCTGTTTTCTTTGAAAGTTTCCAAACATTTAGATTTTTTTACTTTAAATGTTTAGTGGATATATAGCGCAGCGTGGAAATGCAAAAGAAACCGCCCCTTTAAGAATTAACCTGCTTTTTTCACGTATTTCAACCTTGAATAAACAGGCAGCAAGTTTATCTAAAACGACTTCCAGGTTTATTCCCAACCCACTACCTCACGTACATGGGATGCCTTTGAATCGCTCGAGGCTCCTTGAATTGGATTTCGTCTGTGTCCAATACAGGATAAAAGGATATGACGCCAAGTTATAAACAGGCGGATGATCATTACTGTTTGTGGTGAAGTATGTAAATAAATTCGTGAAAACTGTGAGCAAAGAACTGTGTTTAGCCATCAAAAATTATTCAGATGATTAGGCCTTACAACATCCAACTCCTGGAAACGATTACGATGCCCATGAGAGCTAACCACTGGACACTATTCCGAGAAAACGTAATCAGTGAATTCTCCCACACTGGAAGACACTTCTTCTCGCCATATGTACCTCAAGTGGAGCTGATGTTTGCTATTCAGGTTCCCAGAATAAATTTAATAAACATTTTCCTCCTTCAAACCTATTCTATGTCCCACTTCTAACCCTGCTTGATTTAAAATTGTTGTATTTGGAAAATGACATCGTGTAATTTGGTAGAAGATTAAAATTTTCACACATTTGGAAAAGGGGCAGAACGAAATTCGACACAATTCTACCAGACTGCACGGCTTCACAACGCAGAAGACAGCAATCTTCATAGTTACGCCGTCAGAACCTCATAATCACCCCCCCTGATTTTATCACTCCAATAAAGTTTTATAAACAGTACAAGATATGTAGACGCGTCTAAATTCAACCTTCCTCCATATTTTCGCTATTCTACCTAAAACTAGTCTGTCGATCCATTTGACATGTTGGTCTCTTATTTTCCACGCCTCACGGTGCGCCCTTTTTAAGCGTTCTTGCCAAATATAGGTAATTTGGGTTCTGTAATCACAATAATCTTAGCCGATTTTTCTTCCTTTTTTGCTTCCTTCATTGATTTCTGTTTTGGTACACATGCTTTCATGTTAATGACGAACAGACTAACTGACGCTAATATTTACTCGGCCCAGCCATCCGGAACTCTTCTCAATGTTGCATGGCTTCCCTTTCCCCTTCCAATGTTTGGCGTTCGAACTTTGTCTCTTCACAGACGGTTGCAGTAAGGGGGAGAGAGATTTTGTTCCTTACCAAAGCTGAGGATTAATAAGGGAGTCATCCACACAGAAGGAAACTGAGTTGACATCCCTTAAGCCCAAGTTTTCCGGCCCAATCATAATGAAACGCGACTTCATGGCGTCTAGGATGTCAGAAGAGGTGATTAGCTCTATGTAGCAAGCGACCTGATTAACGGTAGAACCAATATTTCACAAAACATGACTGGAAATCTCATTAAAAACTATTGTACCTTTTCGTAACAAACCTTCAGGGCCCTAGAATTTCCTTAAAAGTTTGTAGCATTTATTAAAACGTATGATTGCATGCGAAAATAACCTGTTTCTTAATTGCATATTTTAGCTAAAGGCAGAATTTTAAACCCCACTGGACAAACTGGTACCGAACACTATGCATTAATTTATCTACCAGGACGGCGATTGAAAAATAACGGTAAGAAATTTTTAAAAAATTTAAGGTTCCAAGGAACAAAGAACATAAACGGAAATACTAAGCCTAAGACGTTTTATCTACTTTGCATTACATTTTGTATGCAAATATGTGGCTTTATAAAAGTAAAAATGGGATTTCAGGAAAGGTGGATAATTCTACAGCCTATGCGTCTTTCGGATGAAGAGAATTCACGTCGGACGAGGGACGGAGTATGATAAAATATACATATGTATATGAAACGCGTTAAAACATTCATAAAAGTTTGTTGTAAGTATTTTGGAGCCATTACTGCGTTAGCAATGTTACAAGATTAAACGGAGTGCCCAGTTTGCACTACGCAAAAGTTAAAAATGTTTTCTTTGCTACTTTGCTTACTTAATCGTTATTGATATACACGTACTGTACACACAAACGTGCGTATGAATGCAAAGCACATTGCGCTACATAATACATAATTTAGTAGATAAAGTGTTGTGCGTTTTTTAAAGTGCACAGATTAAATTATAATGGAAATGTCATTACTGTCTTTCTGTCCGCTCGTTACCTATCCTAGACAACTAAACGTACTTTGAAGAAAATTCGCATACGCTTCATGCACAAACAATTTTAAACTTTTGTTTCGCGCCATTTTAATAAAGACCCTAATTTGAGCGAAACTCCAGTCCAAATTCGAATAACTTACTTAACAGACTGTACAAGAAGAATTATCGTCCTTACTCTTCGGTCAATGGAGACAATATCTTTCAAAAATACATCGTATTTTTAAAATAACAAAATTCAGTGTTTGCATTTTTTGTTATTTTTGCATTAATGGAGAAAATGCATAATTAAATATTTAATTATCGATAAACTACGTTTTTAAAACTTACGTAATTTTCATGCAAAGGTATAGAAATTTTAATCATCCCCAGAATATACACGTATAAACTATTGGTTTACGTTTCGTATGTTACGTCACATAAATGTCACCGAAAAAGAAAAGCAACAAGATTGTTTTGGTACATGCAGTTAAAATTGTTTCGAAAGAAAATAATTAAACGTATTTAAATACTGAGATCACGCGTTTAATGTACTGAAGAAGAAAGACACTTTTAGTGTCCAGTATATAGCAGCTGTGTCTGCTGTCAGTAACCGATAAAAAAGCTGTGGATGGCAAAGAGCAAACGGCCTGTACGACTTTGATGTTTGTTGGACCGGGCATCATTGTGATAACTGAGGAATAAAAACCAACTAGACGCTACTTATTATTTTATTGTACTTCTTATAGGCTCAACATGTTTCGGGCACTACTATGCCCACCATCAGGAGCTCGCGACTATAATGTTGATTGCCACATTGGTCGTTTCGTTCTTGGCTTGCTGTAGGTTCGAGGTTAGGTGCGGTTAGGCTGGAGTAGTGTCCGGGCTGCAGCCAATGTGGTAATCAACATCACAGTCGCGAGCTCCTGATGACGGGCATAGTAGTGCCCGAAACATGTTGAGCTTATAAGTAGTACAATAAAGCAATAAGTGGCATTTAGTTGGTTTTTATTCTTCGGTCTGTACATTCTGGAAATCGCTCCTTCCCGCTCTTTCCTTCATTTCATGACGTACATGCAATATAAAAGAATTTTAACATTTGTATGCATCGCTACGTTACGCTGCTGTGCCATTTGCATTTCCTTTTCAAAGACCCTTTCTGAATACGATTAGGTAGTTTCATTTGAGCTTCGTGAAAATTAAGGGGTTTACTGAAATTGTCGGCATTAATGCAAAATTTTGTTGACAACTCTCAGCGTGAGCTTTCAAATACTACATTTAAAAGCAATGCGTTTCATAACTTTGGAGCTGAAACATGCGGACGGACATAAGACCTCCCCATTAGGTGTCACCTTTAAGTATATATGTTGAGTAATGAAAGCATAAGAATGTCACTGCAGGAAATAACGCAGCATCTTGTGTTTCTAGGCTAATTCTGCAAAGCTTTGCGCCAGAGAATCTGAATTTGGGTCAGCATAGTCCCAGATGCATGTCATAGAGCAAAAACTAATGACCAAAGTCTTGATAGAAGGATTTCTAGTACCTTACACATGCAGAAAAACTGAAAATTTTATCACGTTCTGTCATTTGACAGAAAATGTCTCAATAAAAGGCTGTTATTTTTGACCATAGAAAATTATATAAGAATTAAGAGTTAATAAATCCCACAATATAAACCAATAAAGCACCTTTGTTAAAACAATATTTTAATTTTTACGATGTATTCTACATGTTTCGAAACCGACGGGTCATCTTCAGGAAGACGACTTTACGTACAGTTATGCCAACGATTTTAGTAGCCTATAATTTTGCCTGCTGTTTTGTATGGTTGTGAAACTTGGTCTCTCATATTGAGGGAGGAATGTTAGCAAAGGATGTTTGGGAATTGGGTGTTGAGGAGAATATGTGGGCCTAAGAGGGACGAGGTAACAGGTGAGTGGAGGTAACTGTATAACGAGGAGCTTATCAATCCGTACTGCTTACCCAATATTGTTCGAGTGATAAAATCGAGAAGAATGAGGTGGGCGGGGCATGTAACGCGTATGCGGGAGAGGAGAGGCGTATACAGAGTTTGGTGGGGAAACCTGATGGCAAGAGACCACCTGGAAGAACCAGCCGTAGATGTAAGGATAATATTACGATGGATCTTCAGGAAGTGGAATGTGGGAGTATGGACTGGATCGAGCTGGCTCAGGATAGGGACAGGTGGCGGGCACTTGTGGATGCGGTAATAAACCTTCGGGTTCCATAAAATGCGGGGAATTTCTTGACTATCTGAAAACCTGTTACCTTCTCAAGAAGGACTCTGCTCCATGGAGTGAGTATAAGTAGTCTTGTAGGTGGAAGTGTGTGTTCCGCCTACAAGACTGCTTATAACGTTTGTAAGCAAACAAATTATACCATAACTGTACGTACTACCCTCTTCCTGACGATAAACCCTCAGGTTCGAAACATGTAGAAGACACTGTAACAATTAAAATATTAGTTTAACAGAGGTGCATTTTGTTGGTTTATATTCTACGATTATATCACAATGCACAGAGCAAAAAACATTAAGTCAATAAAAACTAGTACATAATTCCTTATGAAAATTAAAACTAAGTTAAGAACAGAATTATTGTACATCTGATACAAACACCGGTTGTTTTTTTTTCAGATAGTTCTGACACAACACGCACAACACGCTCACACACGAACACACATACGAAATAAAATAACAGTCACTGTATTACATCGATAAAATGTGTAAGAACCCATTTTTTCCAAAACGTCATCTTAGTATACATAAATAAATGTTAATGAGATGTTATGTCCGTTTCACCTATATCTGGGGAAAAAGTTCAAATTAATCATATTATAGGACGTATAAAGTTTACCGTCGACCAGACACAGACAAAATATTTTTGACCTTATCAAAATCTGTTAAAACCAACAAAACATTTTCTAATCAGCTGTCTAGAAGAAAGCAAGAAGAACTGCTGTTGCTTATGTTTGTCGATGTTTCTTCCTCATCTTGGCTTTCCTCGTTGACATTCTTATCTGCAGAGCAGAGTTGCGTATCGGACTAAGGTTTCTCATAATCCCGGCGTCTGATGACAGCGAAGTGAGTCATCTGGAAGGAGTTGCTCTTCTTGCTTCCTCGCTCCAGGGTACCAGTCATGCTGTATCCCATGTTGAAATCAGAGGTCGACACGTTGGAGGTCAGGTACAACTGTATGACGTGAAAACACATCTTGAAACTTATTCCTTGCAAAATGAACACAGACACGAAAACCTTTACAAGAAAATGACCAGTGGCACTTCAGTTGTTTATCGAACTGCGTGAATTAATCAATAAATTCCTCTTGTCTAATATTCCACACAATTAAGAACTCAAGTCGTTGAATCCAAAGAAATAATATACTTGAAGAACATAATTTCTTTATCCGTACAATAAGAACGAACAGGATGCACTATTTGCTTTCAATTTATCTGTAAATAACCTCTACGTGTTTCGATTAGGCTTACTGCTCATCATCAGGAGGTACTACTCTGTAATACAACAATTGATATGTCATGAGTTAGGCTGACTGGCTCTTGGCCCGATCCTGCCAACAGCCAGTCAACACAAACGCATGATATATATATATATATATATATATATATATACCAATTTCTGTATATATAATGTAGTACCTCCTGACGATCGGCAGTAAGCCTGCTCGAAACACGTAGAGGTTAATTATTGAAATAAACTTAAAGTAAAAGTGCATCCTGTTGGTTCTTATTGTACGGATATGTCACGATGCACGGTCAGCAAAACATTAAATTTGGCAATTTATTTAAACTAAAATTTTACAATGTAAACATTAAATAAAGCCAAGCAGTCTAAGTTTTCTCATATTTATTATAAAAATATCGTAACTTCAGATAATGGAAAGTCATGCTGAAATGCTGGGTACAGATATATTATAGACAAATATTGCATAAGCAGTTTCCATGCTGGGCGAAAAGAGCACAAACAACACCCACACATCTGAATAAGCACACATTATTTGGCGGATGGCTTATCAGTAAGTGACGTGCAGTAGTGAAATGCAGCAACACTAATTGTAACTGGATAAATGTACGATAAAATTAAGGAAGTATCATCAAAACAAAGAACTGCGTGCGCGAACTTCTGGATTGGAATTTGTAAGTAAATCGCATGCAAACAAATAACTTCAAACAAGCATTGATTTAGCAACATTACACTTCATACTCGAAGTCTGGTTGAAATTCTCGTAGGAGTGATATTATTAATATTATTATTACTATTCTGTACTTAGCAAACTTCAAGCATTCCCTTTATTAAACAAGTTCAATTATGTGTCACTCGGCAAAGTATTTTAATTTTATATATACAATTATTTCAATTAATATCCCACAAGTAAACGCTGACTGCCAAGAAGGCTTGTAAATTCAAGAAAACACAGTTGAACAATGAAATTTTCTCCGCAGTAAAATTATGTGATTTTAATGTATTTGAATGTATTTTTGGGGGTTGATTACAGATCTGCAATCCGTTTTGTGATATCAACTAAACTTTCCGAGGAACAGGCACATTTAGAGAACAAACGCTTGCAGTCGGCTGGTTTATAGGCGCGGCCAGGCAGACAAACCGCAACAAAACGCTTATTCATCCGTCAGTGTTAAGACACCCTCAGGGTGTTAGAAAGGAGAAAACAACGTGTTGTACCGACGTACCATAGTTTACCCCAATATTCCTTCAGCCCCAAGACCAATTAAGCATGACGATTCCCTACCAATTCGTAAGCCACCTCAACAATAGACCCTGCGTGACGAAGGACCGACCAGCACCTCGCCAGAAGACGAATCTGGACCTTCATGTTCCAGTGTGGAACCTGACTTCCCGGAACTAACTGTACCTCATCTTATATCGCAGTCTGAACTTAATGATCTAGTGAGAGACCCAATCTTTCGAAAATTCAGTCGGAACTTTTGGTTTCTCGTCTACAGGAGTGGAATTTGTTACAGCAAGGTGTTCAAATATCATGCAGGAAACGCCAGCAATAATTGTCATTATTTTTTCCTAAGAACTTCGAATTAGTCTACCGTAATGATGTAGAAGGACTTCTGCAAAAGCTGGGATGC
>Ga0123352_10009605_pt1 | contig 15136 bp, 14 predicted proteins | sample TergutLab28metaG_FD_89700 | JGI IMG/M metagenome (GOLD analysis project Ga0123352, IMG submission 89700) | Labiotermes labralis P1 segment gut microbial communities from Petit-Saut dam, French Guiana - Lab288 P1 | ecosystem: Host-associated > Arthropoda: Insects > Digestive system > Gut ... | reverse complement strand
CCTTGTAGTTCTCTCTTAATGTCATTTCTTTGATGTATGTGAAACACCACACCACTTCCTTCATCTCCTCTCGGCTCCATCAGATTCGTTTGTTCAATTTCTTTCCATTTTCTTGCCCGTTTCCGATGTGAGATGGACTTTGAGATAGTCCGTGTTGAGTTTCCTCGTTCCGGTTACCATTCTCTTCATTGCTGTCAGAGGACCTCTGCTCTTTCCTTCTTGCTGGTTGTGTATTACAATTTTGTTTTCTAATCATCATCGCTGTCCCACGAGTAGCTAGGGATGTCTTCTGTCCACTGCAGTATAGTATTATTATTATTATTATTATTATTATTATTACTTGCATTATGTTATTCTGTATGGGCTGGTGGTGATGAAGGTTATGTCCTGATAGTAGTCTTTGTTTTGGGTGTAATGTTTTGTGTATACTGATACATCAATTCCAGCACTGGAAGATACCAAGACTGGTCTGGATATGGAACGGACACGTCTTCAGGCACAGGTTCGAGACTTGGAGCGGCAGCAGCTCCAGATGTCCCATCAGTTACAAAGTGCGCAAGAGGAGTTGCAGAGGTCCCAAGCAACCAACACTCAGATACAGACTGAGGAGAAGGAACTGCAGACACGGCTCGCCACAGAAATTGAGGAGAGGGAAAGAGCACAGCAGGAGCTGCATCAGCTCAAGAAACAGGCAAGTTGCTTAGTGAGCCAAGTAACTGCTTGACATTCTGCTACTTAAAGTTCATACACTGTTCACAAAAGTCTGATATTCAAATTCACTGATAGCTGCCTCAGTCTAGTGCACATTTTCACAAACTGTGTCAGTAAGATTTATTTTAATACTATTCTTGCATGCGAATGTGTGGGTGTATGTGTGTGTGTGTGTGTGTGCATGCATGTGTGCACAGGAAACCCTCACCACTCATGGGGGTTTTAACTGCAGCATGCTACATAAAAACCTTATGAAAAAAATGGGGGTAGATGCACCAAAGACTGGAACAGGATATAAAACACAAAGAAATTTGTGTTGGTATTTATTGGAATGATGCTTTTGTCCTGGCTGAATGTTGTTACAGTGACCAAATGACACAGATACCATGGCCAAGGGTGAGACGGAATACATGTTGAAAATGATATTCTGTTTAATTGCTTTGCCTTCTTCTGCATCTCCTTATACACCTCCTTGTATGGTGCAATGACAGGTTCCGTTGTGTGCTTAAATTTTGGGCCTGTGTCACCAAGGTTAAAAATTTCTGATGATAACTAGTCCTTCTCCTCTGTTATTTTTTTTTTTATGTGCTGTGGGTAGTTAGTAATGGCCCCATGATCAGCAGATGATGATTCTCTTATTCTCTTGTTGTTGTGCAGGCTAATCCACTCCTTAAAATTTTCAGGCCACCAATTCCTGGCTTTGAAGCTGCCCTTTCTCTAGCATTACTTTCTAGCAGTATTTTCTGTGACTTATCTTCTGGCCATACATACAAAGCCCTTTTTGTCTTTTAAAGGAAAGCATCATGACAACTTGCACATTAAAATTTGCACTTGAACACTCTCCTGACACTCCCCCTGATTTTCATTTTTCTTATAAAATGAATTGCAGGTTCATTAGCACCATAATGTTGTCCAACCACAGTGTAGTTGTGTGTAGCTGGATGCCACTATAGTTACTACAGTGACAGTCATTCACCTTTCCAGCTTATCTGATAATTCGAGTTTCTCTCTCCAAGACATCACTTTCCTCTTCATTTATCCTAAAGGATGTTTCTGTTATTTTTTCATAATTTCTTGTTTACTGTCATTCTGATTTAAAGGGTCTGTGTTCAAATGTGACTAACACCAGGCATGTTAAAATCATTGGTGCTTGGCAGGCCATAGTGAACCAAGAGATCTGACATTGGGCCACACAATTTGGAAAATATACAGATATGACTGTTGAGTGTATGATGGGTGCGCTTGGGAGCCACCTGTTTCGAGGGTGGTTTTACCCTCATCCTAGTTCCATGAGAGCAAAAGATGGCTTTGAGGGTGGTGGGATGGGGCAGGGGGAGTGAAGTACTGTTGGAACCATTTTAGGTCTAGTTTTAGCTGGCATCACAAGTTCATAATTCTTTCTTCTGTGTGGTTAAAAATGTGAAGGGCCAGGTTTCCTGCATTGTCCTCTTCACCTCACTCCACATATTCTCGATGGGGTTCATATCAGGCGCTCATGGCAGCCAGTCAGTGAGTTCAGCTACGGCTTGCAGCGATAGCCATTTTTGAATCAGGCGAGAAATCATTCCTTTCTGCATATTTTTCAAAAGATATGGCCCAACGTCAGATCTTGTGGCTCACTATGGCCTGCAAGAACCAACGATTTTGACATGCCTGGCCTAAGTCACATTTGAACGTGGACCCTTTAAATCAGAATGACAGTAAACATGAAATTACAGAAAAGTAACAGATATATCACATTTCTAGCCTTGCCAACTTCTGAAACATATAATTAAATAATAGATGTGTAACTGCGTAGTTTATTTTAGTGTTTGTGATACATGCCCTGCCTGTGTCATGCTTGATTTCATGCCTAAAACAACATGAGTGTTAAGCACAAATCATGAATTCCCTTGTTTTTGCTATTTTCTAGTTTCCCTCATCATTTTTACCTTTCTAGTTCTAAATATTTATTCAGTCCTTAGTTCTGGAACAGCTGGAATTTTTCAGTGTATTGAATTAATACAGTGAACACAACTGTTCTTTATTATAAAAAAAATATTGGTTTTATAAACACTACATGTTGCAACCACAAAGGGTCATCATTCTAGTATTTTTAGTGTAAGAAACTTCTTTTCAACTGTGTTAATTTAATATGTAACACAATGGGGGTGTCCTCTGCTAAACACAATTCCAAATCTCTGTTCTTACCTTAGAGTGAGTGAGCATGGTGTAACAACCCCTCACAATAAAATTTTTATTCGTTACAAATTGTGGCAAATTTGCTCTGTTTTGTTAGATTGTCGAGCTTGATGGAAGCCTTGACCTATCAAGGCAGGAATTAAGTCGAATGCGTTCACATGCAGAGGAAGAAGAGGAACGTTGGAGAGCCAGGGAACAGGAGCTGCTTGTGAGGCTTGAGGACAGTCGTAGCAGAGAAAGGAAACTTGAAGATCAGAAACACAATTTGGAAGTTTGTCTGGCAGATGCCACTCAACAAATTCAGGAACTTAAGGTACCTAACTATGACATGTAGTGAAATTTTAATGATGATTGCCATGGCACCAGACATTGCCCTGTAGTGGTTAAGACTCCTGTCTTGTTTTACAAGTTCCCAGACTTTATGGTATAAAAAATACCAACGTAGTATGGCACAAGTAGTGTGGTGTACTTGGTTGACTTTTTCTATTATTTACAAAATTTATAGAGAACCCACTGAAAAGTTTACCCATTTTATAGATAAATTAGATACCAAGCTTAAGTCATTGTATAGTACCAATTTACAATGTATCATCTGCAGTGATATGAATATAAATTACCTTGTTGAGTATAAAAGAAAAAAGCTCTTGGATGCTGTATTAACTTCTTATAATCTGTCTGGTAGAGTGTATTTTCTAACTGGAGTTCAAAACAATTCAGCCACTGCAGTTGCCAATATATTCATTGATACTCGTGAATTTTAAAATTATATTATGTCCACTCTGTTTAATGGGTTGTCTGACCACAATGCAAATCTTGTTAGGATAAATGATATCGATTTAAAAATACTAAATGATAAACCTAAAAACATAAGGAAAATAGATAAGTACACTGTGACTGTATTGTAAAGTGAGTTACAAAACAAGGGACAGTATTTTCGACAACAGTGATGTAAATATGATTTTCTTTTCTCAATATATATTTAAGGATATTTTATTGTAGTTTCCCTCTAAAAAAAACTGAATATCAAAACTCAAAGCAATGCTTGGATTATGTTGGGTATAAAATCCTATATTTTAAAAGTTTGTTAAAAGGCTAAAAAGTATCACTGTAATAGACAGATTGAGGATTCAAATAACAAAATGAAAAATGTATGGAATATTATAAAATCATAAAAGTGGGAAAGATTAAAAATTCGTTACAAATTCATTATTGATGGATATGTAACTTATGAGTGTCAAGTTATTTCAGACTGTTTCATCAATCGTTGCTTATCAATAGCTGAAAAAATCAATAATACTTCTGTTAAAGGTAATAGTAATCCCTTATATTACCTATCTCAAGCCTTTAATAGCCCATTTCCAAATATAAAATATAAGTATACATCAACCAAAGAAATTGAAAAAATTATGAAATCACTGAAATTAAAAAAATATTCGTGTGGTTATGACTGTTAAAATATTAAAAAATGGTTCTCCTTTTATTATTTCGCAATTAAATCATATTTGTAACAAATCTCTCTCAGGAATGTTCCCTCCTTGCTTAAAGTATGCAGAAATTAAGCCACTATTCAAAGATGATAAGAATAACATAGCTAATTACAGACTTATATCTACTTCATTTTCAAAGGTTTTATGAAAAGTTCATATGTGTAAGATTGTATCAGCTTTTAAGTGCTAATAGCCTGTTGTTAAATGAACAATTAAACAGTAAAAGCCACCTTTAATTTAATTATTTAAATATTGGATTCACTGAATAATAATAAAAAAAGGAGGCATATTTTGTGACCTGCAAAGGGCCTTTGATTGTGTTCATCGTGATATTTTATTATCTAAATTGGGATTTTATGGAGTGACAGGTAAATTTAATGATTTAATTAAGTCTTATCTTAAAAACAGTTATCAGAGAATCTTAATAGAAAGTAAGGATTCTTATCAGAGTATCTTTTCTACTTGGGGCAGGGTACATGGTGTTCCTCTATAACAGTCCATTTTGCAAATGATACAAGCTTAATCTTATTAATCCTATAGACTTAAAAAAAGATAACTCCTCTGCATTTATTCAACTAAATGGATGGTTAAATACTAATTCATTATTTTTAAATTATGAAAAATCACAGTACATACATTTCATGACCAAAAGCAGTTCTATTATTGACATAGTTATTGGTTACAATAATGAACTTCATACAAGTACTAGTAATACAAAGTTAGTGGAATAGTTATTGAAAATTTATTGTCTTGGAAAGTTCATGTAGACCAATTGATACCTAAATTGTGTACAACTTATTATTATGCAATTAGAGCAATTAAACCATTTATGTCTCAAGACAGTCTAAGAGTTGGTGTACTATTCCTACATCACTCTCTTATGAATTATGGAATAATATTCTGGGGAAATTCTTCACATAGTATTCATATCTTCAGACTACAAAAATAGGGTAATTAGAATTTTCGCTGGCTCAAGACCTAGAGATTCTTGCAGAGAATTATGTACAAAATTACAGGTTTTACCATTCCAATTGCAATTTGTATTTCCACTCTTTCTATTTGTTATAAACACTAAAGTTAAATATAAGCTAAATTCTGAGATTCATAGTATAAATACCAGGTGAAACTCCAACTTTTACCAACTGCTATCTAACTTGACAACATATCAAAAAGGAACCTACTATTTTGGCATGAAGATTTTAATAATCTTACTTCTGACATTAAAAAAAATCGCCACACAGTTTTAAACAATTTTGATTGGCCGTAAATGATTTTCTTCTTTCGGAGTTGTTTTATACTCTGGATGAGTATTTTCATCCAACTAAGGTCTAGAATTTGCATTTTCTTCATAAATGTAATTTTGGCCATTCTACAATATGGATGATTTATATTTTTACTTTAATTTGTCTTCAACAAATTTCAGTTGTTAACATATTTCTTCTGCCATTAAAGAAGGCTTTAATTTAGTAAATATGTTGTGTTGGATAATTTTATTATAATTTATTGTTTCATGTATTATGATATTATTGTATGATTTTAAGTTAATCAATTAGTACAATATTGTATTTATATGATGCTTTGTCACTACGACGTATGCTTTGATATGGCATGTATATTTTGTATGTCTGTAGTATTTGATGACAAATTCTATACCCAGTAGGTTTGTTAAACCTAATTGGTATTTGATTAAGCTATAATGAATTAATTAATTAATCAGTGACTGAATAATGTGTCACAAACTGCTGGATTTTGGCTAATACAGCTTTGTTATGTCTCTTCTTAATCAGTCACAACACATGGTGAAATTGTACCTTTTAATGGTCATAATTCCTTCCTTCACCATCTTTTCATAATTAGTAATATTACCATTTGATTCCTGCAGTTGATAAAGCATAATGAAATGAACCAAGGTATAAATAAAGAGTTCAGGTATCATACTCTTGGTCTTAGTCTGGATTTTTGTACCATGTAGTGTAATGCATTTATTTCGAAGGAGTGTGCTGCCTCCATCTGAGAAGTGACAACAAAATTCAGTTAAGTAATGCCTACCTGAAAGCCACCCACCTGTTTGTTCACATGTTGGTTCTCAGGAACTGCTGACAGAATTTTGATAAAATTTGGTCACTGTAATTCCTTATTTCTGTTTATTAAAAACAGCATATGATTTAACCCCTCACTTCCGGCCTTGTTGTACTGTGTGATCATGACTGTCTATAAGGGTGCTGTAAGTTTAAAACCCCTCTTTCCTGGGAAGGACTCGGAATTTAAACCCCAGGATCATTGAAGGGTTAATTCTAGATCTTGTAGTAGTCTACAACATTTATGTGAATTATTTTATTCTTATAAATTTATTATAGTCACTTTGAAATGTTGGATGCACTCAAACTCATTGTTTTCCTACATTATAGTGGTATGTGATTGGGTTGTAAGTAATGGAATTAAATTTCTTGCCATTAATTGTGTAAAGCCCTTGTGGTCACTCTGTATCTATCCATAAGAAAAATTGTGGTGTGGTTAGAATAAGATAGGATTACCAACAGTGATTGTTATTGAATCCTGGGAGCACATCAGTAAAATAGTTCTCATTTTGTGCTTCTTTCAGTGGAGCTGAAGGATTTGGATATATAGTTAACTGCAAATAGAAATTTGAGTGTGACATGTTTCAGGCCCGTTTGGGAGGAGCAGAGGGCCGAGTACGTGCTCTGGATGCACAGCTACTGCAGTTGGAAGGAGCAAAGAAGGAAGTGGAACAAAAACTATGTAGTGTTGGCTCCACACTTAGAAGAATTGCAGGAATACAACTTGATGGTAGTGTTACTTTGCCCTACAGGCTGACGAGTCCTTCAAGAAAATGGATTCCTGCCAAAGGTACTGATTTATGAAACTGTCACTAGCACAATTAAACTAAGGACCCTGTATAAGAAATATAAATACATGTCAATATACTTTTATAAAACAATATAAAATTTGACTTTTTATGAGTAGCACAGTTGAAAATATCATGTTTATGAGATGGCAGTTTGTCATAACCCACACGATTCTTCATACTGAGTTTCGCGCATTGCTAGACAGTTGGGTTACAAACACACCTTCTGTCAAAATGTTGTGGCCACAAAAAAATTGCTGGCCTTATATTTCAAAAAAGCATAACATGTTTAAGTGTTGGTCTGTTGAGGATCAGTTATGTTGCTTCTGTCTTCTGTACAATTGTGTATTGGTGGATTATGACAAATTGCTGTTTCATGAGTGATAAGCTCAGAAGATCACACTTTCCATTGGTGATGTGTGCACCATAGCAGTGATAGCAAAACAAGGAAAATTTCTAGTGCCTCTAATAAATATTAACTATATGAATCCAGGCTATCTAGCTTGTATATAGTAACTGTGCTGTCATTCTGTAGTTCATTTTATTTTATGAATGTGGCTTCACGTGACAGGCCATAAGTTGTTTAATAAATTTCACGTATGAAAATTTCCTCTTTGTGGCCAAATGCAAGGTCCAGCAAAAAGCAGAATGTCTCATTGTGGCTTGTTTCAGCTCAAGACCATGGTGATTCACGGGGAGACACTATAGTGGATGTGGATCCAGAAATTATAAGGAAAGGTGTTCGCTCCTTGATGCAACAGGTTGCACAAATAGAACGAGAGAGGGTATGAAATTATAAATTACATAAAAAATGATAGTGGATTTCTTAAAGTCAACTCATCTGCCAGGGTTATTTGTGATTATCAACATGTTTAAAAGAACCTACATTTTGGTAGTAGCATCTCATGCACACTGAGTGTAATGGTTTTACTGTGCAGGTTCATTTGTAAATGCATATAACACCTCAGCGAATGTGAGGTTATGGAGGTAAACATGAGGGGAACACATTTGTAAAATCTTGAAGTTAATAAAGAATCAAATTTCTTGATGATTGCTACAGGCAGTTTATTCACAAAGCTGTAAAAATTGGCTGTTATCTTTGTTATGTCTGTCTATCTGTCTGTCTGCATGCAGCAATATGGTCCCAACTGCATGGATTTTCACAAAAGCTTATTTGGGGTAGTGTTACTAAAATCTTCCAGAAAATTGAAGTTTGTTTAACACTAGACACAAGTAACAGGCCAATAAGTCATTCACATGAAGACCTCAATAAGTTTATGCAAATATCTTATTGCATTCTCTTGTACTGAGTAAAGTTTCATGTATTTCTTGTATTGACTTGTTCTATATCCAGTAGGTTTTTCAGCCTTTCACAGACTGATGCAATGCATTAGGAATAAAAATACAAATAAACAATTACATGGTTATCCTGCATCTTACAGATTGTGTTATATCATATGCAGTTGCAAAGGTATCATTAAATAAGCCCACAATCAGTCATTCTGTCAAAATGTAGGAAGGACTGATGAAGTAAGTGGAAAAGGAATAAGAAGTGTGTGTATGTGTTCCTGTTTTTAGGATGACTTCAAAACCCAAGTTGTGAGTGTGAAGAAGCAACTTCAAGAGGCACATGAACTGCAGAATAAAGTGGATGCAAAACTGAATACAGCCTTGCAAAATGTACGAGCTTTTCAAGATGAGAAAGGTGCTTTGGAAGCTAAATTGGGCCAGAAACAGGTCATCTTACAGGCCCAGGTAAAGAAGCGGTGTGTGAGTGCTGGCACCACATGCTGAGAAGCAACAACTAATTACACTTGAGCACAAAATGACTTCTGATTGAGCATGAATATATATATATATACACACACACACACACAAATTTGTTTGTTTGTTTGTACAAATGGTGAAGGTCAGGCTGTACAGTAAAATTATCAGTAAATATTTTTCCATCTAAGGTAAAATTTTTATAGCCCATTAATTTTTCTCATTCTGTGCTCAATGCTGTTGTTGGTATAGCTGAGTTGGTACAGTGACTAAGTTACAAACTGAATGAATTGTGGGTTAGTGGTTGTATTCCCAGGAGGGGCAGGAGATTTTTCACCTCCAGAGCATCCAGACTGGCTCTAGGACCCACACAGCCTTATATTCAATGGATACCCGAAGCATCTTTCCCAGGCATAAAGCAGCTGGGGCATGTAGCTGACCACTTACATGCTGAGCATAATGAATGGAAGTATACCTCCACTCTCCCATACTCCTTAATGGGTGTCATGGTGACAACTTTGCCTTTATCCATCACCTGTCAGGAATGTGTGATTATGATTTCACTGTAATTATATCCATCAGTCCCATTATATTATGCTACATAAAGTACTAATACTTTGGAATAGGGTTTCTCTTGCTATACCAAGGTATTATTGTCTAATAAAACACTGTGTTTTTCTATGAGCTATTTACATTTTTGTCCAATAAATTTACATTGTCAGCATAGATTAAACATGAGGCATTCCATTCACTTCTAATCCATGCAGTTTTTCTTTGGATTTCCCGTAATGCTGCATTCTAAAGCGACGTTGAAAAGAAATGGTGAGGCTGTACACCTTTTAGTTCATTTTGTGTATTATAACAATAGCAAATGATAAAAGTATGAAGTGTATTTTATTTGCGCACATGTATGAATAATAGAACCAGATAAAAATTAACCTTATCACTTACGATGTTGTACCATAACTAGATAAATTTGTCAGTTTCATACTTACTGTATAAATGGTTAGAATTCTTCTCACACCAGGATTTACAATGTTTTATTTCTATATTCCATTTGTGTTGCTTCTAACATGTGTTAGAAAGGCAGCAAGTTTATTATTTTTGACTTAGTGATTTGTATTATTATTATTATTTTTGTATGTCTCTAATATCATCTTTAATGGTGTATGGAAACATAATGTTTAGACAAGATTGCAGCATGTAGCAAATAACAGGCACTCTTGACATTTGGTGACTGAACAGGATACATTACAAAATTCCCATTCAGTGGAAAATTGTTCATAAGTTGCAGCAATAAAGATACCGTAAATGGGAGTATTTTGTTATCCCATTTTGCAGACTCTTGAGACAAGTTCAGCCAGTTCCAATGCCCATTGTTTGTGGTCATAACGGTAACATTTTCACTCACATATTAGAGAATTTTTTTGCTAATTACAATATGTTTGTCAAGGAGACCCAAAATGTATAGAGCTAGTATAGATAGTTGGTAGTTAGTGGCTGTAAAGAGGATTATACAAAACTCTTTCTTATGTCATATTACAGACAGAAGCTCTTCAACAGAAAACTGAAGAGGTCCAGCAGGTGAGAGAGAAAGTAATGGCTTTGGAGCTTGGAATTAGCAGTGGGGCTGAAGAGAAAGGCCAGTATGAGGTAGGAAGGGCTCTTCATTGTTTAATCTTGAGTGTCTATGGTGCTTAATGTGGAGCTCGTAATTGTCCGACACCATGTAACAGATTTGAATGAAATGTGATACATTACCCTACACTGCACTGTGTCACACAGATTTTTAATGTGTTTACCGTACATATTTATATTGTTTTTATTAAGAACTTATGCAACTTAGCAAAGTGCACACAATGTTTCACATTGTCACCATATTTGTAATTGTTGTCTTACAAACAGTAGTTCTTATTTGATATATAGCTGTGCATGTGATTCATCACCATTTCTCCATACCAAATTTCACTTGGTTATTAATTATTACCATGAAACCAAAAGCTAAGGAAAACATTTACACTGCTAGTATCTTGTTATTTTACATTATACAGAAATATTGTTGTACCAAAGATTCCATATTTTTTTTAAGGTCTGTTACCATAGTTCATTTCAGGATCTAAAAGTTATTGGGGCTTCTGTTTCTGTTTCCTTAAAAGTTCACATGCCTGCAATTTTGTTATCACTGGTTATGTGAATTAAAAATTGCAGTCTCCTTGTGTCATGCAGCAGCATGATGTATCAAGTTGCATGAAAATCAGTGAACCAGTTCAGTTTGGAATGTAGCTACACACACAACTTGGTGATCTCAAATCCCTATGTGTTTTTTTCCTTTTTGGGAAGGAAAGAATGCAAAAAGTAAGTGATTGAGAGTACCATGATGTCTCTGTGTTTCGGTGTATGTGTTGCATTTCAACTTTTGAATTAGTTTTTGAAAAATATTGTGTCCTTCAGGCCATCCCATTGCCATCCTATTTAATTTCATACAGTCAGTAATAACATAATAGACATGTAAACCCGTGAAGCGGGGCCCAATATTAGCATCACTCTGAGACTGTGAATTTTAAACAGGAATAGATCTGTGATAGTATATGGAACTCTATTAGGGTCATATGGTAGGGTAACAAGGCAGTTATGCAAAAATGTTGCTTGCTGTTCCGTTTGATGTTAGTATCTAATGAATCACTGGAGCTAGGAATGTGAAATTTTGTATAGAGTTAGGTCATAAATATATCAGTGTATTGTGTATAAAATGTCCCTCATAAGTTATCAATTACAAACAAAGTTATGACACAAAATATTCTGGTTATATCTGACAAATTTAGTGTGTACAGAATCTGTATTCAAGTAGTAAGTTCTTCACAACACTAAAAACAACAGCACCAACAATGACAACAACAATAACAAGGTGATCATGGTCATCGTTGTCACCACCACCATCATCATCATAATATGTAGAATTAGAAGTGTATGGAGTGGAAAAGTTGTTCTTACGCACATTCTGTATGAAACTTTATGTTCCCAAAATGCTTATAACCTGTGTAATTTGTGAAGTTTGTAACCCTGTTGCCATTTAATTTTCTGTATGGTTGAAATTTTGTGTGTGTCATAAGTGACTTTTCATTTATCGTTAATAATTTGTCATAAATATCACTCTAACATTAACACTAGCAATAATGTTTTTTATTAGGACCTGTCATCATTTTAATAATGGCTTTTCCTAAATATGAGCAGTTTACATTGTTGTAATGGTATTATGGCTTCACTGGAATTCTTGGTAAGATATGTTAGAAAATCAGAATTATGTAACATTATCATGTCCCTAGGACAAGCTTGATAAAATGCGGCAAGCTTTGTCCAGAGTAGAGGCTGAGAAACGTAGTCTGCAAGAGGAACTGGGCCGCAATGAATCTCGGGCCACAAAGCTAGAAGTGCAGAGGCTGTCCTTAGAAGGGGATCTGCAGCGTCTGCAGATGATTCTGCAGGAGAAGGACTCCCATATCCAGGTATGCAGCATTTCACACATCAAGTCAGTTTCATATATAAGAATTGCTAACATTTGTGTTATTTAATGATGTTGCAAGTTACTTTGACTGTACAATGTTGGTGGTGGTGGATGGATGAATGTATGAGTATGGAACTTCAGTGGTAGGATACTGACAGGGGAAAATGGAAGTACTGAGAGTAAAACCTGTACCATTACCACTTTTTCCATGACAAATTTGACATGGACTAACCTTGGATTGAACCTGGGTCTCAGTGGTGAGGGGCCAACAATTAGCTTCCTGAATTGTTGCATGGCCACAATGATTGATAATAAGACGAAAGCTGCAGTACAAAATGAAATGATTTGCACACTGGAATTAAGAGCATATTATATTCTGGAAATACATGCTACTGTACAGTTAAAAATCTGCTGTATTCTTGTCCTGTTTCTGGAAACATGCTAAGTGTAGTGGATGACCAGGTAAAGTGTAAAACCTCAATTTAAGACAGTAATATGCTAAGTACCAATATTCTTATTGGATATAGTATACTGATCTGTTGTTGCTTTAATGCACAAGTTGCTGAATCATGCTTTAACTCCTACGAACAAGTAACTTAATAAGAATACAATAAATCACTTCTGTCATTTTACTGAGGGTACCCCAGTAAAGTGAATTTCTGTTGCAGGCAGAATGATTACAAAGTGACTGAAAATCTGTGATGAAAACACTCATCACACAAGGAGAACTAAGTTAATACAGTGGGCATTGTGTCCAGTCCTCTTGAGTAATTCAGGGTAGGGATCTTCATGAACCTGGCAGTAGTACCTTGACATACAATTACTCTGTGTTTTCACAGCAGAACAAACATGAGACAAGCTCTTCTTAAGTTTTTGTGGCTGACTTATTCACTGTTTTCTGGATTTTTTTGTCAAATGTGCCTCTTAGTTACTTCTGTGCTGGCTTACTAGTTAGCATTTCTGCTCATTGGCACCTTTTCTGTCCACTATTAACACTTTGCGTAGCAGTTGGACTGTTAAATGTAACTGGTGAATGGCCTTAGAATAGAATAGTAATGGGTTTGAGCCCTTTTGTTCCCAATGCACCTAGGCCTTAAAACAGGCCTTTTGTGCCCCATACCTTAATACCAAGTCATGGGAGCCCTGGTCCTTCACAGAATTTCCAGATTGCCCCCAGATTCAGACTCCTAACATAATCTGGGTCCAAAAAGGAGCCCATATTAAATTAATAAAAGATGATCCTTTTCCAGATCCCTCCATATATCTCTCAAAAGTCCTCGAAAACAAACCCCCTCCATGTTCCCTAAAATGGGGCCCTTATGGAAACATACACCTATTTCCAGAACCTTACTTAGCATATCCTGCAGGGTCCCCAGTAAAGGAGCCCTCCTCCAGGTTACTCTCATAGAGCTCCCACAGAGAGAGATGCTTCATTTCCAGTGTCCTCCTTCATTCACCTTGCAAAGTCCTTGGTAAATGAGGTGCCTTCCAGGTTCCCCATCGGGGCTCCTATGGGGAGAGATACCTGCCTCCAGAGCATTTCTCTCGTAACCTTCAGGGCCCCAGTAAAGGAACCCCAGGTTCTTCTCACAGAGCTCCCACAGGGAGAGATACTCCATTTCCAGAGCCCTCCTTCATCCATCTCTTAAAATCCCTGGTAAATGAGCCCCCTTCCAGGTTCTCCAATGGGGCCCCTCTGGGGAGAGATGCCTGTTTCCAGAACCTTCCTCTACATAACCTTCAGGGTCCCCAGTAAAGGAGTCTGGAGTCCCCCCCAGGTTCCCCTCACAATGCTCCCCCATAGAGAGACGCTCCATTTCCAGAGCCCTCCTTCATCCATCTCTCAAAGACCCTGGTATGTGGGCCCCCTATGGAGAGAAATGCCCATCTCTAGAGACTTCCTCTACATAACCTTCAGCATCCCCAGCCCCCCTCCTGGTTCCCCTCACAGAGCTCCCATAGAGAGAGATGCTCCATTTCCAGAACCTTCCAACTATCTCTCAAAGTTCCCGGTAAATGGACCCCCCCCATGATTCCCAGCAGGGCCCCTGTGGAGAGAGATGCCCGTCTCCAGAGCCTTCTTCAACACATAAGTCCCTGGCAAACAAGTCCTCCTCCAGGCTCCCCAGCAGTGCCTCCAGCGAGAGAGATGCTCATCCCCTTAGCCCTCCTCCCCATATCCTTCCATATCCCCAGCAAAGGAGTCCCCCCTCCAAGTTTCCTTAACTGAGCTCCCGCAGAGAGAGATGCTCCGTTTCTGGAGCCGTCCTTCAACTGTCTCTCAAAATTCCCAGTAAATGGACCCCCCCCCCAGGTTCCCCAACAGGGCCCCTACAAAGTTAGACACCCATTTCCAGAGCTTTCTTCTACACATCCCCTAATAATTAACCTATCCCTCAAAGTCCCCAGTAAATGAGCCCCTAACCATGTTACCCAACAGGGTCCCTATGGAGAGAGATGCTCCGTCTCCAGAGCTAATGATTTATTTATTCATTTATATCAGTCAGAGTCTCCATTTAAGGAGCCCTCCCATGAAAGTGGGGATAACATACAGTCACCATCCATGGAGCCCCATGTGGACAGAAGGCCTACATACAATAGGTTGCGGCCTGGTTCCCCAAGGGG
>Ga0123352_10009604_pt1 | contig 15136 bp, 7 predicted proteins | sample TergutLab28metaG_FD_89700 | JGI IMG/M metagenome (GOLD analysis project Ga0123352, IMG submission 89700) | Labiotermes labralis P1 segment gut microbial communities from Petit-Saut dam, French Guiana - Lab288 P1 | ecosystem: Host-associated > Arthropoda: Insects > Digestive system > Gut ... | reverse complement strand
GGCAGACCAAGTTACATAGGGCAGACCAAGTTATATAGGGCAGACCAAGTTATATAGGGCAGACCAAGTTATATAGGGCAGACCAAGTTATATAGGGCAGACCAAGTTATATAGGGCAGACCAAGTTACATAGGGCAGACCAAGTTATATAAGCGCCACTGCACAAAATGTAGTAGCCACTGTGTCCTGACCCCGTACGTACTACTGTGCACTCATGGGACATATTCTTGCCGTGTCATGGAAATTAGTTTTGTTAAATAGTTAATTTTTTTAGTGCACCAAAATAATTATGTCGCTAAGACATAATAATACTGGCTAGAATGATTAGGATGACATTGAATACTGACAGTTATTGTCCGTACATCTAATTTCTGCAGTTTAATGTAATCTTGTTATTATTGTTGGATCTACAAACAATAGGCAAATAAATCTTTCTTTATTAACAACAAACGTGGGATTTATGATAAATCTCATCAAAATGCGTAGCCGTTGATCATGTATAAACGCAACCCACTGCAGAATGAACATGTATTTATGATTTAAGAAAATATGTGGAACCAAATTTTTATGTAACTGGGACAAAAGCAATCAGGTATGATGGAGATGAAATTAAGCAAATATTTTTGTAAAAATGTTGGGGTCTGCTATAAGTTAAACGCTATTCTATGCACACGGAAACGGTTGTTACATAAAAAAAAAATAATAATATTTTTTAGTACAGTTTTCCATCTCAACTTGTTTTCTTGTGACTGCCTAGCAATTAGCACGGCTTACCACGGTGCTAGCCTCAACTCCATTAGGTGCATTCGTTAGTTATAAGTCTTTTGCGTTCTGCACCTAACAGTCGTAACATATGTATGATTATGTATGATTATGTATGATTATGTATGATTATGCACAGAAAGATACGACCTAACACTGAGTAGTTTTTACTTGTGTGAATTTCAAGTCTTCAATTGTGCCCAGAGTTTTAGAATGATGCTATACTTGTGATTTGGAACACAATACAGGTGAGTGAGAATAAGTTGTCTTTTAGGCCAGTAACCAAACTTTCAGTGTAAATTACGCGCGATCGCCATGTTGTTGTTTTCCAAAAAACGTTCCCAGCCAGTGTTACCTTCACTTAAGACTTATCAGCACACGACTTTTCAGTGTCCTGTATAATATGTTGATCATGTCGCTGCCAGTCCTGTAATTTGAATAACCGTCATATTTACATTAATTTTGGTAGTAAATTAGGAAGTTCAACTGTGGTGTTTTTATGAAGTTACATAAAATACCTTCCGTTTCTATTGAGGGGTAAGAAAGATATGTCGAAGAACGTTGATGTATATTTCACTATAGATTACGTTTCTTTTGTGCATACGACGATATTGCCAACAAACTAAATTAACGAACACGCGGAAATCTTTTTCCTTGTATCAAAAGAAACTGCAGTTGACAAGAGCGAATAGCAACAAACAAAAACTTAAAGATCAAAAGATTTTGCTCACAGGTTTCCTGGCGGAAATGACGTTTTTTCAGGAGGCTTAAAGACGAAAGGAGATTATAGGAATGTTTCAGTCGAACGAGTTAGCGAGCGACTGAGGGTTATTAGGTTTTAGAATGTTCTTTACAGACTTCACTGTTCAAGAATGTTTACATTCTAGATTTGTTTGATGTTCAGAGTTCAAATAAGGAAATGAAGAGGAAACCAATCGAGATCTTCTAGATTCTTACCGTTCTTTCCAAACATCTGTAGTTTGGATTTTAAACACGATTGGTACTGTAATTATTGTAGCTTTATGCAAAGTTTTGAAAGCTCTGGTGTCTTGAGGAAATATTATTTTAAGATATTATATCTCGAATTAAATTAAATACGCCTGAAATAGATGTTAACAGTGACATGAAAGAAAGGGACGTTTGTGTGATGTAGTTTAATTTTTTGCCGCTTGTAAGGTACTAAGATATAGAAAATGCGGTGTTTATTTAAATTGGTAACTAACAAACCCACCGACTGACTCAGAATTTCCTTTTTTCCCCCCGAACTGAACATTTTTTTACAGTATTCAAAAGCCCAAACAATTGGAACCTTACCCGAGCCAGTTAAATACAGTCCAAATCGTCACACCGTCTTTATATAGTATCAATTTTAATGTTATCCTTTTTCTGCCCCAAGTTCTCCCAAATAACCTCCTCCCTTTAGGTTTTCCTACTAGAATTTTGCATGAATTTCTCCTTTTACTCAAACATGATATACATCTCGCCGATCTAATCGCCCTTAACTCGTTCATCTTAATCAAATTTAGTAAAAAGTACATAAAATTATGGAGCTTAGACTTACTCTTCTCCTGTTTTTCTGTCTCTGTTAGGCCCTGTATTATTCTCGTCTATCTGGTTTCAACACACAAAGTCTAGTTTTGACGACACTTGTCTTCTTGCACACTTTCTTTAGCCGTCATGCTCCAACAGGATATACTTGAAAATGTCTACCATATAGGGACAATAATTTGCTTAGTACACCTTCATACCTTGAAGGTTAAACATGATCGGCAATACAGTCCGCAACGTGCATGATACATCCACCTTCTGTCTCGTAACTCTGGCACGTGGCGTTAATGACATGCGCAGTTTCAGCACATTTAACTGACAGATTGTGTTGCCACATAGCGGCTACTGACAATTGTGAAGACCGTATGATACAAAAGCCGGGGTAACGTAGACTTTATAATGACTGGGCTACGGTTTGAACAACCGCAGTGGAAAAGTATTTTGTCTTCGTCAGAGTGCCCAGAACGCCTCTGAGGCCTACTCAGTCTGCAGTTTAATAAGACAGATCTCTGATCTCATTCATTGCACTCACCGGGGTACGGTTCGTTGCAGCAAGGGTAGTATTTCTCGTGGCGCTCCGCAGGAACTCCCAGAATATCCCACTCGACGCTCGGATAGTACTCCCTGAGGTCGATTCCGACTTCCACTTTATTGCTGGTGGTATTCTGGTTAATATGTTTGAGGTCGATCTGAAACACAGAAAATTGTGAAGGTACGAGTAACTTGAGACCGCTGATGGTTGGCACTACCAGATGTTATGCAGGATGCAACCGAGATCGGATACTCTGACGTAGGTTCTTAATGGCTTTCTCAGGCCCTACATTCGGCCTAGGTATATGACTGTCGCTTCCATCCAGACGTTTGCTGTTTCAACTTCAGTAATCATTGTAGCGCCGGTCCCAATGGCCGCGTGGTCTATGGCGTGGGTCTGCGGCCGCTTGTCTGCTGAGAGCGTGGGTTCGAATCCCACCCGGGGCATGGATGTTTGTCTGTTGTGAGTGTTGTATGTTGTCAGTTAGAGGTCTCTTCGACCAGCTATACACTCGTCCAGAGGAGTCCTACCGAGTTTGGTGCGTCGTTGTTTGCTATCCAGAAACCTCGTGAATGATGAGGCCTGGCCCACTGGGGGCTGTTGAGCCAAATAAAAAAAAATCATCGTTACAGATGGTTCAGCGTGGCCAAATAAACGAATGAGTGATTTACCACAGTGTGGGAGAACAATGGAGTAAGCAGAGACATAATTATTTCTGCGTTTTATATTCGTTGGAAATCAGTTGATTTAAGAAGTTTCCAGGTTCTAAACAAAGTGAGTTGCGTTAGTGTTATTTAATCCTTAATGTTTTTGAACCCCTTCTGAAGTGGGGGAGGGGGTGGCGGCGTGTCTGTCGTGTATCAATAAGTGGGTGAAGTGAGAACGGTACAACTTGTACCAGCCAGGTTAGTGCAGATAGGTTCTGTGCAGCTTTTCCATATTTCAACGTATTACCACTTCCACTACAAACACACAAAACATGCCTGCAAGCCATGGTGAAGACTTGGCTGTAGTGGTAGCTGCACAGTAGGGTCTCGATTTTTTTTTTTTTACCTTTTAAGGTCTGTATTTCATTCAGCCTCGCAATTAAGATTTTGCACTGTTACATTAATATTTGAAGTTGATTAAAATGTTTTTTTATGACAGCAGCTTTTTTTACATGATTTTACATTCCTTCTGGGTTAACTTCTTGTCGACTGGCAAATATTGACCGATATCTGTTTAAATTAAAGATGATCCTTTATTTTCATAGGCTGTGTGTTTTAATTATTTGTGAGTTGGTTTTTACTTAGAAAATGTTTAAGAGAAATAAAAACGTAAATAATTATTTCTACATTTTTTACGACGCCGTTTATTTATATTCTAAAATATCGTGACTCTGAACCTTCCTCAAAGTCACGACGATTTATGTAACTTTGCGTCTAATACTGCGGAATCTATCAACAATAATTATATTTGTACGGCGTCTTATGATTTCCTGTAACTTAGTTCAGATATTTTCAAGACCGACGGTAACCTACTATGACGTAGGTCTATATATTAGTGAAGTGGCCAGAAAAACACTCAGTTAATAATAAAAAAAATTCTGGAACATGTAACTTCAGATAGAGGGGAGCCTCTGACCGCGTTAAGTCTTTAAAGAAGTCTTAGCAATTAGCATCGAAAAAAATTGGTCAAAGAGCTTTGCATTCGTAGTACAGAATTACACAACTTAACTGCAGTTGCTCTACTCCTAGGAATAAGTGAATTCATTTGAACGGACTGGCATGGCTGGCTGAGAATGGAGTAAATGCGAGTATGGTACTTTGAAATGTAGGCAGAGGTACAACCGTATATCTCTCATTTAACAATTTCGAAAAAATGCGGATGCCATTTTTTATATTTCTCTACTAATGATACATTTTCGTGTGCCTAGGGAATACAGCGTGTATAAGCTAACTTTCTCTGTTAGTGAGAATGTGTAGGTCTTGTGTGAATATTCAGTATACCTGTGTGGTCCACTTTAAGCAGGGACGATGTAATGGAATATTATATGTGCGTATATAGAAGGTCTGCATCATGATGAGTTGGGAATACTGGGTTACACGTGCGACGTCCAGACAGGTCCGTTGTTGGACAAGTGTTTTTGCATATTCCCGGAAGGGCAGTTAGCAATAATTACATTGGAGTTATGTTCATATTGATACAGGTGAGATAAAAATAATTAGGGATAAAGCGTGACGATTCATCCCGTATTCTTTGTCAGTTATATTAAGTGTGCTTCTGTGTTGTCTCTCTTCCTTAAGTTGATTGTATGGATATGTGTAACAGATTTAAAATTTTCATTTTAATGAATGTTAAGTGTTCGGACGTTTGAAATATGAGGACATTAATTTGATTGATAGGTGTCACAACTTAGAGGAACCTGATATTCCCATTTTCAAGACAAATATTCAGTTGAAACAATTACAGAAACATGTAAGAATCTTAAACGACTCGAGACGGTTGCATAACTATCTTCATATTTGTGATATGTTGCGTGAAAACCAGCTCCCTCGGCTGTGAAATATTTTACTTTTTCTCAAGCCATTGAGGCACGTGCTGGAAACATCAAAACAGACCACAACTGATTTGACGTTCATAGGGCCGTGCTTCGTAATTTTATTTTTATAATAAAACCAACAAGATGCACCAGTGTATAAACATATGTGTTTGACATATGCCTGTTGCTGTATGTACAGTTTGAACTCCTGATGATGGACGGGAAGACCGTCCGAAACATGTAGAGTGACATTCCAAAATAAAATAAATTTGATACACTGGTGCATCTTTTTGTTTTTACTATAGGAATAAGACCACAGCTGTTTGCATATACATGCAGTCTAGATCACCGATTTTAGTTATTTCTCTGTGTGAAGTTCGCTATTCATTTTAAAACTCCTTGTTTGTTGAACTAAAAAAAACATATAAAAATTTAATTTAAAAACTTGACTTGAAGCTTTTTGTTATTAATATTATTAAAAATATTCCAGTTTTATCTGAGAAAACAAAGCGGTAACATTAAGATGCACCGTATGTGGTTTATGGCGGCGACAACTAAGGTTATTTGATGTAAAATATACGTTTCCGTCCCTGCAGTAATGTGGCAGAATAATTCTGGAAGATTAAGTTTATAGACAGTGTACTGTAGTATGACACGAATTTACGTAGGTACTCCAGGAATATGTTAAGGGAGTGGCTTCAGTTACCTCAAAGCTGTCCGATAAAAAAGTACCTTACGGCCAACACTATTCGTGACCCTTTCCACACTTTGTTCGGCGACAGAAAACACTTCAGAATGTGACAGTACTATCAAACATGAGACTGGCAATACCTCGGCGGATGATTCGTTCGCCTAAAGCAGTTCCTCTATCTTGACGAAGGTCGAAGTTGGATTGCCGTGTTCAGAAGAAGCTGCTGAATCTAGCCCACGTCTTCACACTGTTGGTACTTCAAAATAAAATGTAAAGGTAAATTGATCCCGTTACAGGCCCAGTGTGGCCCAGAGGGTGGGTAGAGGTATAGCTCTACTCTTCCATGACCGCGGCACTAGAAAGGGGTGAGTGGTCAGCAGTAAGCCCCGGCCGCACTTTACCCACGGGAAAGAGCCGGTGCCCATTTTACAGAGGGCTGGGTGGGCCCAAGGGCCGCTCTGGACGGGCGGAAAAACTCGTCTCCACCGGGATTTGATCCCGGACCGTCCAGCCTGTAGTCAGTCGCTATACCGACTGAGCTACCCGGCCCACGGTACTTTAAAATACGTCATAATATTAACCTGCCAACTTGACACATATCTCTAATTATTGTCCCTTCAGCGTATCACAGTAACATTTTAAATTCATTTTTGATAACGCCATGCATGCTACAGTTCGCTCCCTCGTTCACCATTTTTGACTTGACTTTTCGAATAATATCTTATGAGGTGTGAAACCCTCTCCTGTAATTGTCTGAATTCTACTGCTACCTCCTACCGCTGAAATCCAGACATTTTTCTCAGCTCTGTTTTCTCAGATACTCTCTCTCTCTTCCGTCAGAGTGAGACCACGTCTACTTTGTCGTCTCATAATTTGGAATAGTTTAATTGGTTGTCATGAAATTTTAACGGAAATCTCTGTCGTCAGCGGATATTACAAATCTGAATATTTAATTCCCTGTTATCAACAATGCCAAATTTCCATGATTGATTTCCATTTGAAGAAAGAACAGCGTGAAACTACTCATGCGGTAGGCATCTGTGACATTATTGTAATATGACGCACGGGCTTAAGTACAACGAATGCGATGGGGAGGGTATTTAAAATTAATTACAGCTGTTGATAATTACTAATTTCGCCAAATACATGGGGGTGTGTGAATGTTGATATTTGTTGCTTGAGCGGAAATGACGGGAAGTGTCTCGTGCAAACGCCTCTGTTCAGATTGCCTGAAAAATGAACAACACAAAACCCAAGTATGAGAATTGCTACATGAAAGGTCGGCTGTTTTTGGCAGTTCAGAGGTGGAGAACTTTGTTATGACATTCAGATCTCTCTTCAAGGCGTCAGCTTTACTGGTGGCAGAGCGATTGGAGCTAACGTTTTCGACCAAGAGAACGTCAAATTCATGGGCACGAATCCTTTTGATACTGGGTGTACAGGACTACCTTGTGGCTCTATCATGTGTCAACACCTCTGTCCACTGTAGTGATTAGTGATTATTGACGACCCTTGCTGGATGTGTAGGAAACCGTATCAGACAACACAGACACATGGAGGAAAAGCATGGCCGATGTGCGAACATGTTAATTTGACCACGGGGTCGTAATATGTCCGAAATTAAGAGCACATTAAATTTCTAGAAACTCCCTTGTTTTGAGAGCAGAATATTTTGTATCGCCGTACCTTCATATAAACTTAAAGACTGACGTGTAAAAAGGTATTTAATTTGTCTCTCCTTCACGCTGATGCAACTTCAGTTTTACTTGCCCTAAAGCAATAATGTAGATGGAGTAGATACTCGAGCAACGTGCCAAGGGGAATATTTGGATCGAAAAGAGGAGACGATGTACAGAGATGGTGAAAATTACACAATTTGTCCTCTGAACAAAATATTTTTAAAGGTAAAGGTAAAGTTCACCCTAGAACAGGCCACGAAGGCCCAGAGGGGGAGTAGAGGTATAGCTTTACTCTTTCTTTAACCTCGGCACTAGATGGGGGTGGGTGGTCAACACCACGCCCCGGACGCTTTACCCTCGGGAAAGACCCGGTGCCCATTGTGGGCCCCAGGGCCGGTCTGGACAGTTGCCGAAAATCTCGCCTCCACTGGGATTCGATCCCCGGACCGTCCAGTCCGTAGCGAGTCGCTGTACCGACTACGCTATCCCGGCCCGAACAAAATATTATTAGGGACTGCAAATGTAGGGGGATTAGACGAGTGTGTCGTCGCTGAAACTAACGGATGTTCTTTGAAATTCGTGTAGAGTTTAAGTAGGACACCTTACATATGAGAGACTGCTTGGGAAGTAATGTTAGAATCAATCCTAAATTAGCGGAGTATAAACATCGTTAATGCATAGTTTAAAAAAAACACTTTGTGTAAGGCAAATTTGGAGAATTTATTGATCGGGCGATTGATTACCAAGTTCTCAAAAAAGAGCTTGCTCTTCGCGTTGGCATAAATACAATAAAAATCAGTACGTTTTGTTGTCCTGTGTGTAGTAATTTTTTAGCGTATACGCTAAGTAACCGATGAAACCATTTGAACTTTGACTTTTGTGTAAATTATTCAGGTCGTACCTCTCGGAGAACACAAGTTGTAGCCGTGAGAGATACCTGTCGCTGTTTACTGTAAAAATTAAACTAAACGCATAAATACTGTGTGGATAAAATGACATTTCTTAATGTTACAGCGAATGGTACACTATCCTTAACGAAGTTAGTATCCGCTAGACTTTCATACATCTGAATTAATATGCTTCATATTAGTATTTGTGACGAACGAAATGTAGTGCTCTTCCAAGGTAGACTGTTTAAAATCTTATCGATTGTCGTATTTACGTAACAATTCGCACAGGTCGGAGCGCGTTTCTGTTGTTAAAACGATATTAACCGGAATTACTCTTTGTCATTTTAATGTGATGTGCGTGACGTGGGAATTTAACAGGACCAAAGTGAAAACCACTGAAGAATTTTAAATAATTACGTCCTTAATTTTGGTGTGGTGGCTTCTGAATACAAATTTTATCGGGTAAAAGAGATTTTTTTTTTTAAATTTATGTTTCGCAAGAGTACATTAGTTCTTTCGTTTCAGAAAATTTTGCGTACGTTTTAATCACATTTGTACAACACATCTGCAAGATACGCCAGTAGAGTACATTTTGAGAGCCGGATGAATTATGCAATATCACATTCTAGTCATGTCATGTCCACTTTAGTTTTATTCCCCCATCTACGACTATATATACCAAATGGTTTCTTCCTTTCGTACTTTTCGACTGTAAGTTTATATTTATTTCTCATCTACCTCACGCGTGCTGTATTTCCCTTTCTTATTGATCTACTTGATTTTTTTTCCACTCCATTGGTATTAGCATAAATTATTTGGACCTCGGCTCTGGGCCCGAAAATATGAGCAGTACAGTGCTCAAATAGTAGGGAAATTGTAACTTATTTTTCTCGTTTAGTATGATACGAAATTAATGTACACGGCGGTATGGCTCCACTCACTCTTAATTTCGGCGCTAAATTGAGGCGAGTGGTAAGCTTCAGGACCCGGTGCCCTGTCTTCATTGAATTGGAGGCTGGGTGGGTCTCAGGTCCATTGTGCTCGCATTTGCGAAGAGAAAATTTCCTGCTTTTTGCGGGAAAGGGAATGGAACTGTGTTATCTCGATCCTCCATCCCGTAGCATAGTCGCAGTACGGAATGAGCTGTCTTGCCTCATTTATAGGAACAGAGGACCATAATGACCGGTCCCAGTGGCCGCACGGTCTAACGTGTAGGTCTGCGACGTCTCGCTTGCTGGGATTGTGGTTTCGAATCCCGCCGCGTACGTGAATGACTGTCTGTTGTGAATGTTATATGTTTTTAAGTAGAGGTCTTTGCAACGGGCCGATCCCTCGTCCAGAGGAGTCCTACCGTGTGTCACTGAGTGTGATAAGTTGCAACAATAACCCTCTACAGCTACAATGAATAGGTAGAAATAGGTCAGTCTAAGAAACAAGAAAGAGAGGAATGTAATGACGTAATAACCAGCACTTGTAATTCAGTAGCAATAAACATGAAATCTTGGATCGTGCGGATGTTTGAAGGGATTAAAACTACTCGATTCGATTAACTTGCTACCCCATCGTAGGTCGAGCAAGATAGTGTATCGTGTAGATGGAGAGCAAGTGTACTGTAAAAACACGAACAGTATGGAAAATTTCTGGGATGTACAGCCGTGTAATTTGGTGGATATGTGTGAAGGCTTGGAAGGAAACTTTTGTCTCTATCCTCAGTGATAAGGGTGGCTTTAGGTTTCCGCGAAGTATTGGAATTTATCTACCAAACTACGCGGTTTCACAGCCCAAACAATCGTAATCTTGTTGATCATCGTTGTGAAGTCAGTTTTAAGGTGTTCAAAACCGGTAGAGGGGAAGGAATTAGAATGACTGTCATGTTTCGGCTATACACAGCACAATGTGTGAAAAAAAAAAGAAAAAAAATTGAAAGTAGTAAAAGAAATGTCGTTTTTATATGCGAAGTTTAGGTTAAATGAAGGAAAATCTCCGGTTTTGATGTGTAAAGCTCCGAGTCATCTAAAGCGAATGCCTTAAATAGCGAAGTGGCTGGAATGTAATCTGTTATTCAAAACCTGTCACTTTGGTCGCCCGTTGTCTGCGTGGTGTCGACCACAGTCTGTTGTTGTGTGGAGAGCCAGACCTGACTAACAGACGGGTGAATGTGCGACAGTTGACGTGGTGCAAGGCGGGTCTTACTCACAGAGAGTTCGGTGAGTTAATGACGAGCTGCAGCATTTGGGGATGCCGAGCGAAAATGAACTTAAGGACCGGCGGGAAACATTCGGTCAAAAAGGCTCAGCCGTTCCGGTGTTAGTTATGGCCATAATACACTACTTTCAATGAAACAAACAATTTTGTTTTTAAGTTAGTAATTCCGTGTGTTAATTGTAAGTTAACCTTTCAAAGGCTAGCGGTTTCTTTACGTACCACCAGGTTCAGTATTCAAAGATTCTATGTGGTGCTCGCTTTGCGTTGAGTGCTTTGTACGGATCTCAGATCAGACAGCGACCTTTGCTGTATACGGCATTTTACAACCGTGGTGGGAAGTGTTTACAGCGCGGTACGGACTGATCCCTCTTAAAAGCAGATGACGCTTCGTCTTTAAAAGGTTTAAAGAATAAAGTATCTTCAATCTCATATTTCGACGATACCAGATGCTGCACAATACAATTTTGGCCTCCTGATGATGAGCATAACAGTGCTCGAAACATGTAGAGGAATATAATAAACTTATCATAAAACAAGAATTTGTGCATTAAGTTGGTCAATTGCTAAGATTGTACTGAGAGGCACGGTCAGCAAAACATCAACAATAAGATGTCTGCGTTATTTTTTCTTTTGTTTGTGTTGGTTAAAAAAGATGTTAGTTTTGCAATTTAGTAGTTTCCTTTTTGTTTGTTAATACGTACAGATGTTCTTAGCTTGGCCAGCGTTAGTAATGTTTAAGTGTCACCCCGTTGTGTCAATTAAAAAAACAGAACACTAAAATACTGTCAACACAACTACAATGTCTGCATTATTTATGTCTATTATTTAATATAACAAATACTACAGACATCTTAGTTGTATTGACCGTATTATATTTTATTAAAAACACTAATATTTAACGTAAATTTTGTTGAAACATATCTATTTTTTTTGCATTAAGTGTATGAGAGTGATTTATATTTGGCTTAGGATTATTTCTCTCTGTTAATTAATTGTCAAATACGTATTTAACAATTTTCCAACTAGATGCGACTTTGAAAATACTGCTTTCAACCATCCACCAGTATTTTATATATCGTATTTGTCAAGGCTAGTAACATTCAATGTGACCAATCTAGAATTTTAAATTATATATTAGTATTAATAGCAGTGTATTTTACTCATTGCAGTTAATCAATACCAGAAGTTGTACTTACAGTTGTACGAACTCCTGATGATGGGTGTCAACACCCGAAACATGTAGAGCTGTCTACAGTAATGTAATAAACGGAATAAGTCGCATCTAGTTGGAAAATTGTTAAATTCGATTCACGATGCACGGACCCATGTATGTAAAATGTCAAACAAGTCTGGCAGTCTAATGTCAGTAGATACTTCTTAGATAGTACATTTACCTTCTGCAAAAGTAGCTAAGTGAACTAGTCCTGTTCAGTCACGCTGCCTGTTCTGAAAATGTCTATCCATAAAATTTCTTTGCTGGAAAACTCCATGTACTGACGTTCTGTTTGTTAGCTATCAGTGAATCATAAGAAGAGTGCAGCGAGAAACGCCCTGAATGACACGGACAGTATCAAGATTCATGTAGCTTAAACAGCGTGCAGTTTGAATGATCGTAGCTCGAGGTTGTTTTGTCTGTAACTTAGCTAAAGGAGTGAGGTACCTTTTCGGTTGGAAGTTTAAGTTTCTCACAGTGGTGCTGTTGAGATTAGTCTTCTGGGATGATACGGTGTAGTTTGGCGTACACAGCTCATCTATTCTGACTATTACTGTTCTTTAAATACCCTGAAGACGGAGGCAGAAAGATCCCCCGAAACGTTAGTGCCTGTTTAACAATCTACACGGCACTATATCGCAGAATGCTGGAATCTTAAAGTGTGTAGATGTATTTTACATTCATTGTTCCGTGCATGTGTAGATGTAATTTAGAATTTGGTTAATATGACAAATTCAGTAACTGGTGTTCTTTTTAGGAATTTTGTAAGAAAATGTTAAGTGACGGAAGTGTTTTTGTGAATTCGCTGTGTGTCAGGAGCCAGGATGGCCGGAATGGTGTGTAACTCTTACAATGCCGAACCCGCTGCAACTCAAATTTATATGCGGAGTTGTGTTCAGCGACAGCCGGTTGTGACCCTGTCGTTGGAGTGACGTCATGTATATTCATGGGTCGACTCAATAGAATAGAGGCGTAACAGAAGCTGCGCCTTGTTACGGGGTACTTTATATAACGTATTTATTTGTACTAGGAAGTAAGGCAAAGCATACTGCATACCTTAGTACAGAAATAAGTGTGCTATTGAAAGACTCTCTTAATTGCTAAGTTTGTATATCGTCGGGGATAGACGAGTGATTATGGAACATTGGCGGAATTACGCTGACAAAGGAAAACCGAAATATTAGGAGAAACAGCTCTCCCAGCGTCACTTTGCCCAACGCAATACAGTGTCAGTCAACGTATGTATGTTGGAATGAAGTGCGATGTACGGAGATTACGGTTACAATTGTACAAGGCTTACCGGTATAACGTGTGTGAATTACGCTAGTGGATAAACTAAGTAACTCAGTAAATTCAAGAAAATATTATAAAGCCCTTTGGTAATCTGCTACGTAACTGAGTAAATTAAACAAAAGGGATTTACTCCTATTACAGTAAAATGTCTGCGGTCTGTATTGTTAGCCAAGGCTTATTAGGCGATCCAACAAATGAGGTCTGGGCAGAGGAGACGTAACAAATTGGTGGAAGGTAATGCATTTATAAAGCATTTCATTTGCGGGTTTTCAAGGGGAGGTACCACTTGGGAGAAATACGATTGGAAACGATGATAATATTAAAATTGATCCTAAAGGTAACGGATATGAAGGCGCACGACTGGACGTACCGAGCATAGAATAAGTACAAGTCGTGGGAATATGAACACGGTAATGAACTGTCTGGGTCCATAAAAACGAGGAATTTCTTGACCAACTGACCGAATTATGGATTACCGTGAAGATATTTGCCCCGGGGATTTAATTAATGAATTACTATAACGTGTTACCGAATACGTCATTCCGACATATACATTACAGAAACTACCGAACGTTTATAAGAAGGGCCTGTGTAAGGTACTTGTAATGTAATCAATAATAATTAACCAATAAATACAATTTATTAGGGGGGGAAACCTCTATTATATTTATTCCGTTTATATATTTCGGCCACTGCGGGTTTTTATAAATTAGTATTAATAGATCGATTATTCAAATGAAGACTTTACGTAATATTATAAAATATTGTACAGTGTTGTACAGTGTTGTACAGTGTTGTACACGCTTTAAAATTCGGTATGAAATTATAGTGCAAAACACGCAGAAAGAAAGATTGTATAATACAATTTAAAATAAATTGAATTGGGATAAAAATCATATTAAATTTTACACTTCTACATATATGTTTACCTGAACCAAATTGTCCGTTTATTACGTTTTGTAACAATTTAATTATACATACAGAATAATATACTCAAAATGTGTGATGAAAATTGGTTTTAAATATCTCGCAGTGAAATCTGCTTCAAAAACATATGTAAAATCGACCGTCTGATGCAACATCGGAGTCGTGTGTAATCTGGTTTTGAACGTGTGTTGTATTGTGTCAGGGAGGTGATGCAGTGTGTATCCGCTAGGTGGAATGTAGATAATTAGAAGCTCTTTCCCTAAAACTGTGTGTCTGTTGTTTAAATATTACTGATTATATAATAAAGTACATGGTGATATGCGACACTACAAGGTGCCCGTCATCCTTTAAAGACCAAGGTAAGAAAATGGATTAGCGTTTCGAAACAAGAGCCTGAGGAGTGCCATAAGTTTTTATTGAAAGGTTCTAAAAACAGATGGCCTGATGCTGGGATTTGTCGCCTAATCAACCTATGTGTGGTATCGTGTGTGACTGTGTATTGGGAAATACGTATATTTAAACAGGAACTGGTTTAATGTTTGGCACACGAAAAGATGTGGCTCCCTTTGACGTAGGATTAATATACTGTGTGGTCTAATTCTTTCCTCTGTTATGTTTATTTCCGCCTCTGTGGTCTAGTGGTCAGAGTTTCTGGCTACGGATACAGAGGTCCCGGGTTCGATCCCCGGCGTTACCAGATTTTCTGAGTAGTAGTGGGTCTGGAACGGGGTCCACTCAGCCTCGTGAGCCTTGTGAGGTCAATTGAGGAGCTACTTGAATGCAAAAAGTAGCGGCTCCAGGTCTAGAAAACAGAGATTAACGGCTGTGGGGACCCGTTGCGCTGACCACGTGACACCCCTCTATCCGCAAAAGTT
>Ga0123352_10009602_pt1 | contig 15139 bp, 5 predicted proteins | sample TergutLab28metaG_FD_89700 | JGI IMG/M metagenome (GOLD analysis project Ga0123352, IMG submission 89700) | Labiotermes labralis P1 segment gut microbial communities from Petit-Saut dam, French Guiana - Lab288 P1 | ecosystem: Host-associated > Arthropoda: Insects > Digestive system > Gut ... | reverse complement strand
TTGCATTTGTCTTTAGCAACCTTAGCCTGGTAATCTTATAGTTGTTGCACTTGTCTTTAGTAACCTTAGCCTGGTAATCTTATAGTTGTTGCACTTGTCTTTAGTAACCTTAGCCTGGTAATCTTATAGTTGTTGCATTTGTCTTTAGTAACCTTAGCCTGGTAATCTTATAGTTGTTGCATTTGTCTTTAGCAACCTTAGCCTGGTAATCTTATAGTTGTTGCAATTGTCTTTAGCAACCTTAGCCTGGTAATCTTATAGTTGTTGCATTTTTCTTTAGCAACCTTAGCCTGGTAATCTTATAGTTTTTGCATTTGTCTTTAGCAACCTTAGCCTGGTAATCTTATAGTTGTTGCATTTGTCTTTAGTAAGCTTAGCCTGGTAATCTTATAGTTGTTGCATTTGTCTTTAGTAAACTTAGCCTGGTAATCTTATAGTTGTTGCATTTGTCTTTAGTAACCTTAGCCTGGTAATCTTATAGTTATTGCATTTGTCTTTAGTAACCTTAGCCTGGTAATCTTATAGTTGTTGCATTTGTCTTTAGTAATCTTAGCCTGGTAATCTTATAGTTGTTGCATTTGTTTTTAGTAACCTTAGCCTGGTAATCTTATAGTTGTTGCTTAGTTTTAAATTGTAACTTTAGCAAGGAACAAAGTATGCTCCCTGAGGATGATCTTATGATCGAAACATGTAGGAGCGTTTTAAGTGTTTTAATGTAAATGTTTATTACACATTTATTCTGCCTTAAAAAAGCAAATAATAATGATGAATTGGGTTTTTCAGGCTCCGCCGTGATGTAAATGCGATCGCAAAGTCTATGCCGCGTGAAATCCAAGGACAGTGTAAATGTCAATTATGAAGAAGCACCAAAATTTCACAGCTTCAATTTACTTAGTGCCAGTACCTGTCGCCTAATGTCAAAGCACATGATTGCTGGGAAACACAGAATACAAACCTTTTACTTCTAATTCATTTGAATGTTTATACGCTACAGAAATCGGCCACGCATCGGAATTTCTACGCATTCCCGATCTGACACTTAGCCACTTGATTCATGAAGTAACCAAAGAAAACGAGTCGGTGAATATAAGGAATCATAACTCAGGTTATGTAATGTCGCATATAATTGCACGTGATGACAGAGAAGACTACGTGACGAAGAACTTCAAAATTTTCATTATTCAAGCAATAATACTGAGTGTTAGAGTCGACGATCTTGAGAAAGCGAGAACACGTAGCACGCATGGGGGGGGGGTGATAAATATGTAGGTAGGCAAAACAGGTTAGTTTTACAGTGTGAACGGATGGAAGTGTTTGGAAAACTTATCTTGAAACCTGAGAATAATATCGGGGGAGATCGTAAAGACAGTTTTATTAGTGATTGGATTCAACTGGTTTGAGACGGAATCTACTGTCAAGACGTTTCGGTTTCCATCGGAATGTGGCAGTCTCTTAATTGTCTTAGCGACTGTAAGTTTCCCAAATGCGAGCTTATAGTTTTAATTAGTTTCGGCGCGTAATAAAACAGAGTAACTCCTAGAGTTGACTTTCGCGTTTGCGCTATTTTAACTGCTCTGTCTGTGTTGCTACACAGCGTTTCTGGTCGGATAATTGTTGAATGATAATGGAGGGGATTAGAAAAGAAGATGTCATATTCTGATGGAGGGAGTGACCTGGCATTTGCCTGGGGTAACATAAAAGAAACGAGTAAATTTCAATAGAATTCATTCCCATTTGTCTTTTACATGTTCAAATCAACATCACATCAACACCTTTGGGTAAATGACCAACTTGAGGTTGTGCAGGTTGAGAAGAACTTCTCAACCTGTTTTTATTGGTTTAGAAGGTACAAGGAAGAACGAATCGTGAGGGTGTAAAAACCGGGGGGCATATCATGCAAGGGACATAAGATATAGCATAGAAACCTTCCGTTGGATAACCTGCAGCAAAGATTCCGCTTGGGAAAAATAGGCGCTGGAGGGAAGGTAGTAAACAAAAGAGATTTTAAAGAAACGGGTTGGGAATCAGTGGATTGGATGGTTGTGGATTTGTACAGCGATAAATAGTTATCTGTTTTGAGTACGGTACTGAATCATAAAGTTCATTAGAATGAGAGGGAAATGTTGACCCCCGGATTAGTCTGTAGTTTCTACAGGTTGAGAAGTTCCTTTTTAACCTGCACACCGGACGGTCACTTACACAGAATACTATACCAGATGCTGTATTAATACAATTTGACCTCCTGATGATGAGCATAGAGTTGCTCGAAACATGTAGAGAATTATAATAATAAACGTGTCATATAACGTAATTGTACATCAAGTTGGTCATTTACTCAGGGTTATAACAGGATACACGGTCAGCAAAACATAAAAACCACATCATCAGTCTAACACAATTATATATTCGCAGAAAACGCTATATATTTCCGTTTAAATAGTCCATCATTAGTCTAATGTTGTGCTGTAAAAATATGACTTGCATTTTATCTACAATTTCAGACTATGTTCAACCTGATAGTGGATTATTTAGGCCGAAAATTGCAGCGTTTTCTGATAACATACTATTGTGTTAGACTGATGAAATTATGTTGTTTTGAAACCAAGTAAAGCTCGCTTAACTTAATAGATGTCCCGGTCAAAATTAGAACCAGGCAACTCCCTGTTTAACAGACTTTCAATGAGCACAATTTTCAAAGCGCCTTCCACTCTATGTCCGTAAAACAAGATCTCCCTGTAGAAACTACAGACTAATCCGGGAGTCAACTATTTCCTCTCATTCTAATGAACTTTATGATTCAGTGCCGTACTCAAAACAGGTAACTATTTATCGCTGTTCAAATCCACAACAATCCAATCCACTGATTCCCAACCTGTTTCTTTAAAATCTCTTTTGTTTACTACCTTCCCTCCAGCTCTTACGTTTACCAAACGGAATCTTTGCTGCAGGTTATCCAATGTAAGGTTTCTATGCTATATCTTATGTCCCTTGCATTATATGCCCCCCCCCCCGGGTTTTTCACCCTCACGATTCTTTCGTCCTTGTACCTTCTAAACCAATAAAAACATTTAATAGATTCATGCTGTTACTTATAACGTTCTTGCTCAAAGATGACATCCTTATTACTATTCTTGAGGGAGTCCTTGCGCGTATATTCATATATTTTAACGACTTTACTGCTGCAGGACAATACAGCCCGTAACCACAATAAAAGGAGAAAAGAGAAAGATGTTTGTGGGGGGTGGGGGGGGGTTGGTCCTCAACAGAATTAGAGGTAGATTAGGGAAAGAAGAATTTTTTAGCTCTAAGATTACACAATATAACGCTTGCAGAGTTCATTCTCTTCAGCAAGGGAGATATAATACAATAGAAATGAAATAACACGATATAAAATCTGTCGCATGGGATTAGGCTATCCCCACCCTACTAACTGCATTGTCTTGAGGCGTTCCGTCCCAACATCCACCCACCCTCCTTGGTTTGTATTCTAATTGCAACACAAGGTGTCGCGTTCGAGTATTGTGCAGTTGCTTGTTCTGCATTTTAAAACTAAACTCATTAAGCTACGTTTCACGGTGAAGGAAAACCGCAGTCGCCTATTTAATATTCAAAAACTCCGTATTAGTACCTCAAAGAGCACAGAACGGCACGTTTCTCAGCAAGCTGCAGATTCTTGCCATAAGCATTGCAGTATCTCCACATTCAAGGGCGTGTTGCATCGTGTTAAACACTGGAGGCAGCATCGAGTGGAACCGTGAGAAATTTATCGGGGTCAAGATGATGTAATCAGGCCCCCTATCGGACATTTTGTTTGCCTAACCTCCGATTCGATAATCACTCGGTCAATTATAGACTTCATTTATGGAGATTTTTTTGTTTGTATTTCCTCTAAGCAATCTGTACTGCCCGTTTCAAAAAGCAAAACTTCCGTTAGGTACTTCTTATTAAAAGTGTGCAACAGAGGCCTGAGGATGACTAATCTATAGTCGAAACATGTAGCCTTATAATTACCTTGAGTAATAAAGTGGTTGTGCTGACGCACACTGTTTAATATCATATTACGTTACAAGCACATCGTGATGCTTCCATTCAAATTTGCGGCTAGTCAAGCCAGATGCATCCACCTATATAAGAACTTACGAACAAAAGTCCAGAGATGCTGTGCCAACATTTATTTCAACCAACACTGTCTCAAACAAGACGTTATTCCAAAGTATGCTCAGATTAAAGTCCCCTACACCTCTTCCGTCTCAATAACCACGCAAAAGAAAATGCAAATATCCCGTATTAGAGAAGGCCTGAGGATGACTAATCTATAGCCGAAACACGTAGCATTATAATTACCTTGAGTAATAAAGTGATTGTGCTGACGTACACTATTTAATATCATATTACGTTACAAGCACATCGTGATGCTTCCATTCAAAAAAAAAACAGAGTAATGCTGTTTTCTGATATGTGACGCCGTGTATTCTGTTGGGTGTTTACTAACTCGTCGCAGAAACACAATAACGTCATTGGCAATGCCAACTCTTCCACCGTAGAGTGCCCGCAGAAGTTTCTCCGACAGGCTGGTGAATTTCTACCGGAAAAATAGATGTCGTATTGCAGAAAGTGAAGAGCTCGACACTCACAATGCGTGTATTATTCCGGTACTTATATAAGCTTCAGAGATCAAGAAGAATCCAATGAGATATTTTCGTAAGTTGTGATTATGAGAATCGCTCAGCAGTATTTAACTAATAGAGATAAAGCTATGCAACTTATAGCGAGACCCGAATGTGATGAAGGAAAATGTGTAGGGTCGTTTTCGAGAGAAAGATATTGTGATTCCATTGATGGTGTAATCCTGTCGTTCTGCTGGAAAAAACTATGGAAACCCGCGAGAAAACTCAGCCAGGACAAACGGTTTTAAAGCCAGAATTTAGACCTCTTATCCCCCAAATGAGAGACTCCATTTTTTATTTTGTGGTTATTGAGCATCCTTGTTTCTACTACACTACATCGATTTCGTTACGTTGTTCAAAAAGTGAAGGGATGAATGAATAAACGAATGAATGATTAGTCGGTACGGATTTGGAAGGAGTGTGTCTCGATCTGCTTGGTTACCCTGCTCATTTAAGTAACACCACGGATTACATTCCTGGATTGGCAGACAATTTTTTATGTCATCAAGAAATTGCCTTACCTCGTGTGTGATAAAACATGGTTCATTGTCATGTTCACTGGAAGGTACAATTATGTTTTTAAAATTCAGCATTTTAACTCATTTCTGATCTGCTCAATGCACGCTATTTATCTATTTAGATGTTTTATTTTTGTACAAAATTTTATTAATTGATTCATTAGCGTGCTTATTACATGGCTCATTCGTGTGGTTATTGACATTCAAAGGACCGTGCATTTTGATATATTCTTATAACAAAACCAACTAGATGCACTAATTTCTCAAATTTATTTTTGGAATAGAACTCAACATGTTTCGGACAGTTTCTCTGTCCATCATCAGGAGTTTTTCACTGTACACACAGCAATGGTATATGTCATACAGGTTTGCTGACAGCTTGCTAGCAAGCAGTCAGCATAACATGTATGATATATACCTATCGCTATGTGTCCTGAAGATGGACAGAGAAACTGTTCGAAACATGTAGAGTTCTATTCCAAAAATAAATTTGGTAAATTAGTGCATCTAATTGGTTTTGTTATAAGAATCTTCGTGTGGTGTTGAAGAATGCAATATTATAAGTTATTTCTGGATACTAAAAGATGTCAAAGTGTTCTGCAATTGTCCAAAATAAGCAACGCCCTGCTGCAATTAAGCCTGACAATATCCTGCAGAATACGTGCGTTGTCCCACATACGGCAGTCGATGCAACGCGTAAAACTGCGACCCCTTAATGCAAGCGTGCGACCTGCACCACGCAGTACACGAGATGTGGTGCAGGACATGAGACACGCACCACATGGTCACGGCCTCCTACCCCATTTCACTAATTGACCTCATCAATGCTGCTGCTAATACAACAGCAACCAGTAGAGCAGCTGCAAGTGTTCCTACCCATATCTCCCTAACCATCTAGGGGACACAGTAATTATCCAATTACATTACTGTACGGCTATCACCTTCAGATGGTTGTGTAATTTAGATTTATATTATATAAATTACTTGATAAGTTAGTGATGGTCACTTTACTTTAAAGAAGCGCAGAACCTGCGAAGACAGTTACAAAATTTCCTGCAAAAATTTCACTCCTGAAGAAGGAAAGTAGAATTACCAGTGTGTTTAACTTAGTACCACAACCTAAAGAGGGACCGCGGTAGCACAGTGGTTAAGGTGCTGTGCTACAAATCGGTAGATCGCTGGCTCGATCCCAGCTGGTGTCAATGGATTTTTCATTGACACAAAATGCTTCCGATCGCACTACGGCCCTGGGGTCGACTCAGCCTCTAACAGAAATGAGAACCAGGAGCATTTCCTGTGCGTAAAAGCAGCCGGTGCATAAGGCTGACAACCTACTACCATCCTGTGCCGTTGTCACGAAATCTGGGAGCCTTAACTTCCTTGAACCCTCTGGGCCTGTTCAGGCCTGTAATGGAACTGCTTTACCTTTAACCTTACCACAACTTAAAGACACATGTAGAAATGGAGGTGCTTTTCTGAAAATTCTTAATATCAGCACCAAATAAGGATCAAATTCTCATGATGCGGCCACTTAGCCCAGAAGTAAAAACCACGTAATAGACAGCAATTTCGGTGGAAGGCAGAACCGCTTTAGACCCTGGGGAAAAACGTTTGATCCCCCGTCTGTGCCACGAAGTGAAGTAGACAGCACACTTGTCTGACTCTTCGCCTAGTCGCTACGCTGACTGACATGTCAAAAATACTTCAATATACTAAAAGAAAGCAAACTTTTAGTAAGCTGTCTCTAACATATTCTGTACTTATTGGTAGGCAACGTGTTTACCATTTACCACGTGTGACGTGTTCGTGACGAGATTTAGCAAATTTAACATTTAAAACTTTTAAAATTATGCCTCTTTATCAAGTGATTTTTTTTTCAATTATTTTGTCTAAAGCTATCATACTGTATTTTAGTACATTAGATACATACTCAGCAAAAGCAAGATCCATTCAATTCCTGAAAAACAATAAAATCCCGTTCCGATGTGCCGGGGCCAAACACACACTGATTTCCGGCTCTGTAAATCAGCATTTTCTGCGGTACCTTTGCACCAATCAAAATACTGATCTCGAATTATTGAACTGAAATGAGAGGCTTCATTCTTCTGTGTTTAATTCATCAATGTGGTACAGAAAATTTCACTGAAACAAATTACGCATTATTTAAATCAAGTAATTTATCGTACTGCCACAAGGTCTTTTTTTAAGTGTAGAATTTCCCAGCTCAGACGTCACGTCCGTAGCGTGCCTCAAAATATTCATGCCCATGACCAACCCTGCAGCAGCAGAGAAGATGCATTTCACTTATACTAATTTTTAACTTAAATGACTTCACTACTCCATCGCCCAGCATTTCTAAAGCACGTACGCCTGAGCGTCCTGGAATGCATGTAATGTTGCAGTTCTCACTGCCGACTGAAACAAGAAAATCTTCATTTCATTAGCTTATCTCTGCACTGCTGAGGACTTCCAATTACGATCCGTGTTCATGGGCCGTTGATTACATCAAGACGCCTCATAATGAGAGCGTCTGCTCACATAGCATTTAATATTACATTATAGTGCTCATATTGCGAGCTAAGAGCTGCAAGAAATTAGTCTGAAACTTGTGCTTAAGCTGAGGCGTTTCAAAGTCACGGTCTAAACTGGAAGTTAAACGTAATGGAGATTATATTTAGTTAATTGTTACAATTATTGCAGACTTTAACATAGAATTTGTCCACGCAACATCTTGAACTGATAAGTTTGTTTTTGTTGCAACGATTTTCTCTGGCTTCAAAGCGTAGTAAAATAATAGAAAGAGCAAAGAAGGATAGTGTAAGGACATAAGGCTGTATTTACAGTCAACAAATGTTATGTTAAAATTGCACTCTGGAAGAAAATGTGGCGATAGTCAAACCTAAAATAACGGCACGTTGGGAGTCAACTGAGGGGGGTTTTTTAAGTCAAAACAAAACTAACTTATGTTTTTGTTTTTATTTATGCTGACGACATGTTTCGGCCCTTACAATGGGTCATCTTCAAGTCACAAGACATATGTTTGAGGACACTATACAGTGTAAATCATAAAATAGGAGATAAGATATCGTTGTTGTTCATTTTCCCAATAGTATACATTAGTAGTCTAATATCTGGAAATATAACTATATGGTAAGGTGACTTTCGTTAAAAAAAACCAACTATAAATTATGGCTAAATGATGGTGTTTATTAACAAGGAAGAACTACATGTTTCGGCTTATAGCGGCCATCTTCAGGTACTGACAATTTTCTGCTAAAAGAGTTTATATAATATGCTTAAACCGCGTGGTGATGTTTGAGATCTCATCATCATTCTGCGAGCTATTGTTAAGCTAAATTGGTGGGATGTCAATGGATTTGTAGATAGTTCGGTGTCGATGTGGATGTGGGTCTTATTGGTTGAGTAGGTGTGGGGTTAGGAGGAACCTATGGCTGCAGGTGTGGTATCTTATATGTTCCTATTTTGGGGTAGTATTTAATGCGCGGTTGGTTAGTCTGACATCCTCTTCTTATCCTTCTCCTTGTTCTCCTTCATTCTTTGAAACTATTGTTCTCTGGAAATATAATTTATACTTAATAAGACGTAGGGAGTCGTTTGACATATAATTTAAAAAGATATTAAGATGCAAAACATTGTTAATATTGAAACCTGAACAGTTAAATTAGAAACAGTTACAAATCAATAATTGTATTATTTAAGGTTATTTATAGATTTATTAAATAAATTTTCGATTTCCTGTACCTTAATATCATTATCACAACTTCATAACACTGTCGTGGCTTATTTTATACAGGTTAAGCAGAAACTGTTAATAATCACTCATTTATCGACAATATGCTTGCGAATTTTCACAGAACCTAATTCAATGTCTACGGCTCCAGCCTCTAGCGAAGTAGGCGGTCGCTTACTGCAGCGAAACTTATGAACAAAAGTTAGGATACAGGAATCCAGCTTTTGAAAACAACACTTCACGAAACTGAGGATTAGACAAATGTTACGGTTATCTTATATACTGTCTAGTCATAAGAGAGGAGGCTAATCTTGGGTTAGCAAAGGGAAGACAAACCTTGGCCTCCCTTCGGACCGCCACAGACTCTGAGCCACTGTCTTGTATTTTTTAAATTAAAATTTGTTTCTCTTTTCCTTGCAATGCCTCAGCTGTTTAACAAGAAAAACATAATGTTCGGAGGTCAAAATACGAGAGAAAATTTGTTTAAAACAAACAATGTTCTTTGATTCATCTCTGAACGATGGGTTCAAAACTTCTGTATGTATGTATGTGTGTATTTATGTATGTATATATGTGTGTATGTAAGTATGTGCGTATGTATTTATGTATGTACTTATGTGTGTATGCATTTATGTCTTATGTATGCATGTATGTATGTGTGTATGTATGTATGTATGTTCGTATGCATGTATGTATTATGTATGTGTGTATTTATGTATGTATATATGTGTGTATTTATGTATTTATATGTGTGTATGTATGTATGTGTATGTATGTATGTATTTATGTATGTATGTATGCATTTATGTATTATGTATGCATTTATGTATGCATGTATGTATGCGTGTATGCATGTATGTATGCGTGTATGTATGCATGTATGTATGAATTTATGTATGTTCATATGTATGTATGCATTTATGTATGTATGTATGTACTTGTTGAATGTTTTGTTGACCGTGCATCGTGATATATCCGTGTAACATGAACCAACAAGATGCACTATTTACTATTAATTTATTTAAATAGTAAGCCTCTACATGTTTCGGGCAGACTTGCTGCTCATCATCAGGAAGATCAACTCTGTGTAACAGCAGGTGGTAAACTCGTAGTCAGGATCCTGCCAGCAGCCAGTCAACATAACGCATGAATATGCTAATTGCCGTTTATACAGAGTTGATCTTCCTGACGATGAGCAGCAAACTTGCTCGAAACATGTAGAGGTTTACTATTGAAATAAATTAGTAGAAAATAGTGCATCTTTTTGTTCATGTTATATGGATATGTATGTATGTATGTGTGTGTGTGTATGTACGTATTTATGTATGTATGTATGTATGTAAGTATGTATGTATGTATGTGTGTATGTATGTATGTATGTTTATGTATGTATGTGTGTATGTATTTATGTACGTATGTATGTTTGTATTTATGTGTGTATGTGTGTACGTATGTATGTATATATATATGTATGTATGTATGTGTGTGTGTATGTATTTATGTATGTATGTATGTTTGTATTTATGTGTGTATGTATGTATTTATGTATATGTATGTATGTAGGTAGGTATACATGTATGTGTATATGTAAGTATGTATGTTTATACGTGTGTGTGTGTGTGTGTTATGTATGTATGTATGTATGTAGGTAGGTAGGTAGGTAGGTAAGTAGGCACGTACACATTCATTCATGTATGTATGGATGTTTATATGTGTATGTATTTATGTATGTATGTGTATGTATATGTGTGTGTGTTTATACGCTGTGTCTGTATATGTAGCTATGTATGGATATTATATCTCCGAAACCAAGTAAAGAGTTTCAATACATTTCCGTGTCTAAGAACCTAAAAATTATGTTGTTGGGTGCGTTATTAATTTTTGTGTAATCGGTCCATTACCAGCAAGACTCCTATTTTACATGAACCTCAAGATGGATTTGACAGATTCCTAAGAATTCCTAATCAATTTGGGTACAGATTTATTAAGCCTATCTGGCCTAAAACAGAATCTCAAACAGAAATATAATTTCAGTTTAAAAAACTTTTCATTTTGTTGAATAATTAAGAAATACAGGAAAAATCTCAGACTTGTAACAGGAACTGATCCTATAAAAGTGAGTTTGTAATGAAAAAAAAAGAAGATAATTAATGAAAAATTTCAAGGCTCTGAGTTATTCCATTTCGGAGGTAAGACGATTTAAGAACGGTATTTATATATCTGCCATAAAACACTGACTTATAAGTTTCGTTAAAAACCTGCCCACGTATTTGGGTGTTCGTGCGAATGCAGTGTGTCCAAATATTCCGTCATTTCGCACTGTTTTAATTCCTTCATTATTAGAGTGAAAACGGAGTGAAAACTACGTTCGGTTCTGAAGATACACGTGCTGGAATGACGAACCTAGCCCATGTTGAAAACAACTGTGAAAAATACTGATAATAATTTATGATTCTAGTAATTATTTTGTAAAACTTTGTGACAATATTTGACGAATTGTTCCAATATTTCCTCTAAAATTGACCATTATTTGATATAATGACGTTTACATCAATCAAAAAACACTTTAGGCTCCTGACAATATCCAAAATGTCAACGAAGTTTATGTGGTTTGTGCTCGAATATAACTGGGACGAATGACGTGGTTGATGGTACTAATGTGATATTTTTTTTCTGAAACTTCGGTACAGGGTGCCAGCTGAATGTGGGATTGAACCAGTGGCTTCCGTAAGAAAACTTGACATGACCTAGCGTGTCGTGGTCAGCTGTCAGGAGTTTGCGTCACGTGAAATTTCCCTCAAGTGTTCACCCGTGCTGCTCCGTCAAATTTATGCCCGTGTTACATGTTGACTAGAATTATGGTTTGGGGTGGAAGAGGTGCGCTCATAAATCACAGTGAACTGCCTGCTCGACGCTACAGCCCAACGACGTAGTTTTCGCTGACGTAAATGTTGTAGTTCTTGTGGTCGTTGTATTTCGTCAACTCCGGTGCAAATAACTAGAGATTTTTACAACAGCCCCTAGAGAGTTTGCAATGCATCAGTCTTAAAGTAAAGGATCAGATGGGCGAGACACGAGGAACGCATGGGGTAGATGAGAAATGAATTGCATTGAAAAAAAAAAGAGTGAAGATATGATTTTGGAAATTCAGACCCATGTATAAAGATGTTTATATGTAAAATAGCAATTTATGGTTTACTAAACTATAGACTGATGTCACACTCAGTTCACTTACAAGGACTTATTTTGCTGTAACACAAGCAGCTGTAAGTTACAACTGAAGGGTATATCCATTCACACTTGTAACATAACCCCTATCACATATAGGAAGGAAAGAAGGTAATAACTAAAGGGATATTGGAAAGGAAAATGAGGCCAAGTGATAAGATTGTAAAGTATTAGATTTAGACCTTTAACGCCTAATGTCAACTATAGTGGTCGTACCTCACCGCTAACCTCTAAAGTTGCATTTTATATGTTTATTCAACAAATATAGTTACTGAATATTTTAAACGTGGTATATACTCTCCGTTTTTTTCTCTTCAAAATGCAGTTTGTTTCATAATTCTAACATACTTGGTTCCTGTATTGTTCACATTTAATTTACAGGGTGTGCTAAAATAAAAAAATAATTCCGGCGCCAAAAGGTTAAAAGAATGGGGTTGGAGGATGTGTAATGCTGTTATGTCTGTCAGTATGGGATCCAGGTGCGGGCTGTTGTGAATGTGGAAATGAAAAATCCGCTTCCATGAAATGCGTTTCTTTACTTACTAAATGACTATCGTCTTTTCAAGAAGGACTTACTTATATCTTGAAGCAAGTAGCGGAAACTTCCGGTTGGATAATACATTACTGCACGAGCTGCGAACTGTTCTCTCACTTTTCCGTCTTTGACGCTGCGTCACCAAAAGTACGGTGAAATGAATTTCTTTATCCCCTATCTGTATCAATTAGTGTCTTTTCTTTCAATGATTATTTCACTGCTAGTTCCCACATTATCCATTTAAAGTCGTAATATCCCAGTCTGAGTTTCATATATTTTCCAGTACATTGTTTTCTCTATCTTATCAATTGAAACTGTGTCACATTCCAGGTTTAGCCTATATATTTCCAGCCTACTGATGTTCCTACGTCATCAGTTTAAACTCTATACCCTTCACTTCTCTCCATATGTTAACAGTTTAAAATCTACAACCTCCAATTTACTACTGCTCTTACGTCATCATTGAAAATCTATAGCCTACATTTCACTACTGTTCGTCTATTATCAGTTCAAACTCTATAACCTCCACTTCATTATACATGTTATCATTTTAAACTCTACAACCTCCACTTCACTACTCTTCGTCTATTATCAGTTTAAACTCTATAACCTCCACTTCACTATTCATATTATCAGTTTAAACTCTACAACCTCCAATTCACTACTCTTCGTCTATTATCAGTTTAAACTCTACAACCTCCACTTCACTACTCTTCGTCTATTATCAGTTTAAACTCTATAACCTCCACTTCACTATTCATATTATCAGTTTAAACTCTATAACCTCCAATTCATTGTTCGTACGTCATCACTTCAAAATCTGTAACTCCACATCACTACTCTTGGTATGTATCAGTTTAAACTCTATAACCTCCACTTCACTACTCTTAGTAATTATCATCTTAAACTCTATAACCTCCACTTCACTAATCTTCGTATGTTACCAGTTTGAACTCCATAACCTCCACTTCACTGTTCGTACGTTGTGTAAACTCTGTAACCTCTACTTTACGGCTGTTCCTACGTCATCTGTACAAAATCTATAACCTCCACTTCACTACTGTCCTAAGTTGTGAGTTTATTAAAATGTATAACCTCCCTGTTTCAGCTTCATACATATACTTCCAATACTGAAGAAATATTTAACATTACGTATCTTACGACGCCCTGCCTACAGATGATTGTCTGCTATGTGACGAACTGATTCTTACAGCATTTTGACATCACTGTTTGATCTATAGAAGCCACCTAGCTTCGGAGCCGATGGTAATTTCAAAATGGATTTTTCAGGGCTGCATCATGGTACATATATGTTGTCGGAATGCCCCTGAAGTGACTGAGTATGATCTGTAAGTACCTCAGTCAGGGTATGTGATAATATTCCGAGCTTTTACGGGTGCGCGGTGCGTAAGGACGTGTTTGTGTGATTAAAGTTTTGTCAGCCTTTATGGCTAAAAGAACTGAAGTCACATTTACATTCCATTGGTTGTGTACAGAACGTTCCAGATTTTCTGCAATTTATTTTCACATTATGCACATACAAGAGAGAGTGAAATGGAATTTTGAAAAGTACATTGGATTTCGTACAAAATCGCAGTGCGTTGTATAAAGCTTCTCACAAAGTAAAATTTGAACATCACTGAATTATACATAGACACAATACCAGGACTTGGTTTATTACAACCTCCACAGGTTGAAATCTCACAGGATCTGAATATTTGTCGATCTCAGACGGATTTCCGTCTTAATGCATGAGCCTACGTGTAGACAAAGTAACTGTGAAGAGTAAGTTCCGGCGAACCGCATATATGCTTTTCACGATACCAACAGCTTATGCAACAGCGTAAAATCCGAAAAGTTTTCTGCTACTTGTGTTTAGATTACGATTTCCTGGGATTTGATGCCTTGTATTTTGATGTGTTTGAACTGAAGTGTCAGAGAAATCTACTAATACCATATTCAGTTTATAGAACCGAAACCTAAATAATCCATTTCCACGTTAAAGCATGCCCATTTTTTCTCCACTCTTTTCCAAAATATTCATAACACATCTGGAACCCATGAAAAATTCTTATTGAAAGGGTATAGTTGGTTTATTACCCGTGGTGAGTTTCAAGAAATTTACCTCCATGTAGGGTTGAATTGAAGAATGTTTCACTATCCGCACGATATTATGAAGCGATTCCGAACTAAGGGTACGGAGAAAGTCTCATTTAGTTTTAGTGTTTACTTAGTTGAGTTAATTGTAATTCATTTTATTATACTTTGTACTGCTAATGAGCAATATTATCTCGTAAATAAAACCAAATTGGTGCACTATTTATTCTTAGTGTATTTCGTCAATTTTATTTATAACCTCTACATGTTTCGGGCCTCTCCAAGTCCATCATTAGGAGGAACAGCTGTATTTATGCGACACTTGGTACATGTTATTCTGTAT
>Ga0123352_10009597_pt1 | contig 15142 bp, 4 predicted proteins | sample TergutLab28metaG_FD_89700 | JGI IMG/M metagenome (GOLD analysis project Ga0123352, IMG submission 89700) | Labiotermes labralis P1 segment gut microbial communities from Petit-Saut dam, French Guiana - Lab288 P1 | ecosystem: Host-associated > Arthropoda: Insects > Digestive system > Gut ... | reverse complement strand
GGTGTTTAGAAGATGAATAATTAATTTTTTTGTTAAATATTTTTTTTGTTGATGATTTGTAAAATAGTTATATTTTTTTTTTTTTTTTTTTTTTTTTTTGTTTATTGAGGTTAATGTCAGTTGTTGTCATAAAAGTATTCCATTATTTCACATTTGTAGTTTGATGTTCCGTTTTTAGGCGCGTTCGAAATATTATGAAAAGCGAAAATTAACTTCGTCATATCTGTATGTCCGTCTCTCCGTCTGTCAATCCGCATGGAACAACTCGGCTCCCGCTAAATTTTTTTAAAATGAAATTTGATATTTGAAGAGTTTTCGAAAATCTGTTGAGAAAATTCAAATTCCATTAAAATCTAACAAGGAAAAGGAGTGATTTACGTGAAGTCGTATGTACGTTTATAATATCTCTCTGACGTTTTCCTAGAATGTGAAATATTTCAGACGAAATTTGTAGAATAAACAGAACACATTTTATGTTCAGGATTTTTTTTTCCAAACCTCGTGCCGTTAATGAGATAATGTGGATAAATATGCTAACGCCAGACAATACAATATGGAACATGCACATTCGTGCTGGAAAATTAAGGCTAAAAATACACACTCAGAATATATAATATTTATTGTTTTTCCTTGGAAAATATGGTTACGCGAACGCGCCTCAATTTTACGTTTATACACACATTGTCCGTTTTGTATTTTTACTGCTATGAATTGTTTGTTTAGTGTTTGAAAATTACTTCATACTTCAGTGCGGTAGAAATTATTCTTCTCGGCTCCCATATTATAAACTTTTAAAAATCTAACGAAGAATGTTGCCTGTATTCAACAATAAAAATTCATTGTACACACAAAAAAAATTAAATTGGCTTATTGAACCAAGTACGTCTACTCAGAATTAAATCCACTTCGTTTCTTCTTCCTTTCAAAATCCTGACAATAACTGAACTAGTATCTCGGGCATTCAATAGCTACCAGCTTTGGTCACGGCCGGAGGAAAGTTTATAATAATAGATGCTCTTACAATAATGAGCTCGTATTTCAAAGTTAATGTTTTCAGCGTTTCCTTTTAACTCAAAGTAAAACCTGCTAATGACTCTATAAATTTCATGGTATTATCATTTATCTGCAACTTTCAAATGGATTGACGTTATTGAAGGTCGTATTTCATTTACATTTCTTATTAAGTTTTATTTTATTCTGAAGTTAAATAAGTTTAAACAAACTTTAATTCATGAAAACACGCCGCTCTTCCTTGTCATGCGATATACAAAATTTCAGCTGTTTGTTCTCAGAACCAAACAAAATTCATGAATATCCTCAGTCGGCGATACTCCGAGGTACCAACCGTTAAGGAATGTGCTAGATGTAGTTGCTAGTAATGTGTACTGCTACATGACAGGTGTGAAACTGACATGATGCTGACGTGTTGAGAAATGGCAACTTAGATATGAGCCATACAAGCAATATATATCACACTCTCTTAGCTCCATAACTTATTAATATTGTCTCCCTCTCTCATTCTTCCCCCTCCCCTTTTTTCAAATTGCCAAATATTAACAGAGATGAAGCAAAAAATCTCCATATAAGCCTATTCAGTGTGGATGCGATATGCGATCTCCTTGTGTGAGACATAAGGCTGCGATGGGTGGGTGGAAATAAAGTGCCCGGGAAATATTTGAACCTGTGAGTGATTAATTACGTGAGAAACGTAGGATATTAACTTGTGTAAAGAGCTCTTTGGTTTGTACATTAGTCATCAGGTACAGTTTGTAGACATAGGCATAGTGAAACGTAACGGGCTGCAATTGATTATGGAGTTTTGGAGGGACACCTCGTGGAATAGAGAACTTCGAAGACCAAGGTGGAAGTTAAGGAAATAGGTGTCTATGATTAGAGGTGAATAGTGTTTGTCACCTGCAGAGGTCGGCTAAGATATTATGGAAGTGGAATCTTCGGTTGCTGCCAGAGAGCTTTTGAAGCTCTCTGGCAGCAACCGAAGATTCCACTTAATTTCTTTTGTGCATCTTTTTTCTTTTAAGTAGACTTTCCTAGATATTTTCCAACCAAAATTTTATAATATAGGTTATTTCCTTGTTTAATTATGTTTTCTATATGTCCTGACCCTTTATTTGATTCTACGTTAATTATCCTGATAACATACATCGAAGAATCGAAATTTATGGAATTGGGTATCAAGTTTTCTCTATTCTCTTGCTTACATGAGTCCTCAAGTTTTTGTTTTCGAACTGTAAGTGTATCTACCGTATCCATACATTTATGCTTTTAAACTTTCGCATAGAACAAATTGGAAAAGTGTAGATCTCATTAAGCCTAGAGAAAATATTTACGTTTCTTTGGAGTTTTTATGAGTACTGTTGTAGTAAACTCACTTAATAGTTTTTATTTTATTCATATCGTGCCCCTAAGAACTAGATTTTTTGATGTGGTGAAGTTTACTATTTTAACGCCATTATCATTACTATCCTGATGTAGACTCTTATTCTCAATTGTCGGTTTGAAATATTCGCTTTCCCCACTTTTGCATTAAACTCTCCTAAGAGAATTTTCGTATGGTACTTAGGAAAATGATAAAAACCTGCTCCAATTCCTCATGAAAACTGTCTTTTGAATCATCACTCTTTTCCTCACTTGGTGCAGACACATTCAAAACAACGATACTACACCAGCGACCACTTAAAAAAATGTGTGGCACCCTAACGCTAACAAACTCTACTCTCTTAACTGCTGATACTGTTCTGTGATGTACAAAAAATTACTGTTCCCAATTGATGAATTTTCGTTTCTTTTTCCATATACAAAATTATAATCCTCTGCTCTTACTCTACCTTCTTTGTCCTGCACAACCTCCTGCACTCCCATTAAATCTAATTTATATCTTGCTAATTCCCTGGCAGCTGTTATAAGTGAACCTGCCCTATACAGGCTCCTAACATTCCAAGTTCCTATATTCATTACATTAACCACAAAATGTCCTAGGTAAAATACTATAACACACAAATTTTTATACACAATTCATGTTAAATGTCAACATCCGTGACATGAAATACGTCGCTCTCTTCAACCGGACGAGATACGGCACATGTTTGTATACACATCCCAGATAATACAGTGTGTCCCACTCCCTACCGAACCCGGCATTTCTTTAATAATTCTAACACCAATGAAGATATTGCAATGAAATTTGAACAGGAGTACGTTAGTTGTGTGAGAAATGAAAAGAAATGTGTCTGTAGTGTGTGTCCGTAGTGGGCCTAATTGTTTATTAGTGGTAAAATTATTAAAGAAATGCCGGGTTCGGTAGCGAGTGGGACAAACTGTATAAATAAGTACGAACCTGTACCAGAAGAGGCTCACTGCTGTATGGTGTTGTTATTACAGCAGTACTGTCTGATGCTTGTTAACTCTTTTAATCTAGAATTTTAACGTTTTAAAGTATTTAATTTTTAATTTTAATGGTAAAAGTGAGAGCGGCTAGTACCTAAAGTAATACGAGTTGGGCTTATGGTTCTTTTTCGTTATTAAACTCCCTGATGATGGCACCTTGGTGCCGAAACATGTAGGATTTGGCACTTAACATGAAGTGTGTTTTATGATTTGTTTTTTATAGTATTTTACTTAGTTTATTTTGTGGTTAATATATCGAATTCCACATTGATTTTTTTTTTGTCAACATGGCATGCTCTTCGAAGTTTCTTTGAGGAGATAAAGTGGGTAGCTGCGAAAACATTGAATAGAATTTCGCAGACAGTGGATAAGGGGTGGTTCTCTTGCTTGGAAGTTGGTCAGTGTATCGCGAAGAATGGATATCTTGGCTCTAATTCGGCACAGGAGAAATGTGTAATATTTCATCATTTTGTAGGGTGATTATATAGAGAATATATGGGTGTAAAGTGTAGCATGCATTGTGAACTGAGAAAGATAGGAAAAATTCAATCGGTACATTTGAAGGCGACAGATCATTTGGCAGATTTGTGCGTCTACAGGAGGAAAACAGTCGGTCTTAGAGAAGTAATGTTTGCAGATGTGTAGCAGAATAACTTCGCTCAGTGTGGGATCCAGTGCTGGAATTTTGGGAACACACTCACCTACACAGTTGATGGAGGCAACAGGAGCTGCTGCAACTTCGGCACAGATCTACCAGGCTACACGGTGACACATACGAAAAACAGTTATCTCCACACTCATTTAATTGATAATTCTAAATTTTCGCGATTTGGCTTTCACACAGGTGGGGAAATTCTAACCATCTGCTGTTCAATAGACATTCTGCAGCTTTTAGTTTATCATTAATGTCTGTTACAGTCACTGCGATAGGTGCGTTGGTATGCCCGCAGACATGACACCAGCTAATTGTCTGTGCATTATGCGGGTCTATGTCTGAAGTGCTGAAAGGGAGGTGGAGGCGGGGTTTCCCATAGTCCTTACACGCCTCACGTACCAAGCGCAACAGTATTTACACTTTAGACTCCCAACTGCAAAGTGACGTATAGTAAAGTTCACACATTTTCCGTGGAACCCAAGATAAATTGACAGTCCACACGCATCGCCCCGGGAGACAACGCCCATGAGACTTCTGTCAAAAGCCCCACTCGTCACCCACCAACCAGCTGAAGTTCAGTTACTAGGAGAGAGGACAACTAAAGTTGTAACTAACGATGTAGGAAACAGCTAACATTTCTTCTAACACGCCTCTTAGCTTGTCACGTAGACATACGTAATAAGGTGACGAAATTTATGATATTAGTTTAATGACACAAGGTAGGAAGTCGTGCATGGAAGAACCCTCAATGCACACAAGACTTTGAAACAGAAATTTCTTAGAAATTCGGCTGCTTTGAATGCGGAGAACGATTTGATGGATATGGCTAGCTTAAAATATATGTAATGGAAGTACGTTTTGGTGATGGGTTCGTGAAGTTAACCTATGATTTTATCGATTGGTAGGCAGTAGTAATGGCAGTGGTGTAGGAATTGTTTTTCTAGAAAAAGTACATTAATTTATACACCTAATTCTATAATATTCTATTCAACGAGAAAGAACACTATGAAATGCTTTGCTTAAGTTTGAAGTTATCTTAGAGACTTTTCCTGAGTGACAAAGACGAACCTACCACAACTAACATCAAGGAGGAGAGCCTGTTTTGACAAGTCCATATTTGCTCTGGTATTCTAAACATTTTATGAAACCCAGAAGCCCCGTACCGTTGCGCAAAAACCCGTGACGGTTTCCTAATCTAAACCAAGTGAATCAAGTCCACACACATTATTCATTTAATATTATCATCCCGTCTACGCTTAGGTACTCTTTCTTTCAGATTTTTAGACCAAAACTTCGTGCGCGTTACTCGTATTCTCCATGTGTGCTGCAAGTCCCGTCTATCTTATCCTCCTGAACTTTGTAATTGTAGCAATTTATAGAGGATACTATTGTGTATGAAGATTCTCATAGCGCAATTTTCTCCAGCCTCGCATTACTTCAGCCTCCGTGGGCCAAAAACATTTCAAAAACACTGTTCTCAGGCTCCCAAAATTCATGCTATCCCCTAAGTTTCACACTAAAAAAAAATAGTATAAAAATTCTATATTTTTGTCGGCATAATAGTATTTCCGTTCTTAAATGGCTGACAGGATGAAAAACTACACTGAACTGGGTGGCAGCAAGCATTTCCCAAAATCAGTGTTCTTTTGAATTGTTCGTGACTAATTTTGGTTTATCACTTTTGTTTCAATATAGTTGTAATAATAGAGATACTATAATAATATCTACCCAATTCGTGCGTCCTGTGTTTTGCTGCGTATCACGCAGCAAAGCACAGGACGCACACCCGTAATCGGACACTCTCAACGACATAACCTTACACAAAAAGACATGCTGCCACAACACCCTGTTTATACAAAGAAATTAATCAGTGACTAATTTTAATAGTGACTTTAGCGAGGAAAATGTAGCTCCCCGATGATCTTAGGATCGAAACATTTCGGAGCAATTTTAATGTTTTAATGTGGAATTTTTATGTATGTTCATCAGTTGGTACACTAATTAAATAAATTATGAAACGTTGCATCTTTTTGGTTGTACTCTGCAAATATATTAGCGATACACGGACCTATGAATGTTAGATTTAAAATTAAAGTTGTAGTTTTTGTGCAGTGACACATTTTGCTTCGAACAGGGTTAACCTAAATGACTGTAATTGGATATGTGCGTACACACGCATGATTTAGCCATTACACACAGAACTTTTCGAAACAAGGATGTGGGTTGTTGAATTGCCCTTACTACTTTAGCGAACTGCAATGCGCCCTTAATTAAAACGAACTTAAATTAATTTGGCTTGTTTATTGAGTCTCATTATAGGTACTCGTACACCCGGATGTGACATGTTGATACAACCCGGCGACATATACTAACTTCGAGCACAAATTCACACGTCACAACTACAGTTCAGTGCGCTTAAATTTCGGGAACTCTTAACTGCGATTTATTTGACATTGTTCTGTCTTATCGTTTATTTTTAGAAATGTAAAATTTAAAATATTTGGTATATTGAAATACCAAAATTTTATTTTTTTATTAATGGTTTTACGTTTTTTGCCTTAAGGGAAGACTATAGGTTGAGGATATTTGAAAAGAGATTTTTCAGAAGGGTATTTTAATCTATGAGGGTGAAGAAAGATAAAATTCTAGAACAGTGTTTCTCAACCTCTGTGAGACGGCGGCCCGGTAAATTCTTTTTTCATAAGACGAGGGCCCGGTCCCAACAGATTTACTCGTCAGTACCTTTCCAATTTTTTTTAAGGTCGTACATTAAATTAACATAAGTATTAATAATTAATTATGGCATAATCATAAAGAGTATTAGTACAATTATGTGTAAGGTGTGGCATGCTGACAAATATAAAATTACATTTAAATTAGTTATCAATTCCAGCAGAATCTCTCGCGGCCCGGTATAATTGATGCCAGGACCCGGTACCGGGCCGCGGCCCGGCGGTTGAGAAACACTGCTCTAGAAGACTGGCTAATGAAGAGATAAAATTTTCTTAATCGTAACAGTAGCGTTAGGTACTCGTAGATAATGATTTTTATACACACCTAGGTTAAATATGTGCGAAAATATTTTCAGCTGGTTGGATCCCTTATAACACAAATCTAATAATATCTCCCTTGTTGTCATTCGGGTTTCCTAGTCTAGGTTTTTCTCATTAACAAATAAAATACCTGATGTCAAACACGAATGTCAAAATAGCTGATAAGCTTGGTTCTCCTCTTAACTTCAACAAAATAACAGACATGGCCATTTATGTGGCTAGTGTCAAAACGATTTTATCTTAACCTTTGGTTTTTCCTGTTTACGAGTTTTCATACTCGTTTCCTCATCATTCATTTGTTACATAGGTTGCACGTCCAGGGGAGAGAGAATTCTGTTGTGGGCGAGGTACGTTCGCATTAATTTACTTCCATATTCTAAGCCTAGGGTAGTTGTATCGGGGTTGGTACGAGGAATGAGGGTAGTATGCAGGTGTTTTTTTGTTCATCATCCTTTTTTTCAAGACCCCCTGAAGTTAAAATAAATGTTCTTTTCTGCCCCTTTGTCACTGTTCGTGGAACGGACAGCCTCTGAGATATTGCATTTCTCTTCTTATATACAAAGGATAGGCCTATTCTAATAATGTCCAAATCTGATATGATTTGTGAATTACATTGTCTGTTTCTTCTGGGCGATATTCATAAGTGACGTTTACTGATATTTTATGGATTACCGGCACGATAATCTGGACAGGTGAACAATTCATATCTTATCATTATCCGTTCTACCGTCATATTCCATCACGAAATTATGCCAATTAAGTTTCGATCGTTTAGATTTCTTCGTGATATTCGCCCGATTGCTTAGAAATCCGTAAAGGGCACAATCAATTTAAAGAACTGCATTTGAAGGGCAATGAGGTACTTCCACCTCACACTTCACACAATCCGAAACATAAAGACCAATCAGTTTAAGATATGAAGGGATGATTGTTGTTTATTTTTGGCATCATACGAATCACATAGTACATCGCTGTACGAAAATAGAGAGCCCTTTATGTTTGTCAAAATGATACACATAATTACCTGTGGGCTTTAAGATATCCAAATCAGCCCCTTCTTCTCGGATTGTGATTCAGGATATGGCTTTTTCAGTGTAGATTTTCTGCCTGTTTGTAAATATTGAACTTATTTGAAATGATATTCGAATTACTTGAATCGGTGGCGAGCCCTGATCTGGAGATTCGGTCTGGCGGGACGGTACGTTGACGCATTTAATACCGATCATCTAGACCTAATCTTCGGATCAGGATTTGACTTAAATAGAAATCTGCCGTTATAATCCTGCTTTTAATTTAGGTATACACAGCTCGACTTAAAGGAACGAAATCAAATGAATGTAACTTAATGCGAACTGAGATTTTTCACAAATTACCACTCTTCTTCGGGCGTTGTAGGCCTAACCGTTCACTTCGTGCTGGCTAAGTGTTCGAACTAATTAATTAATTAATTAATTAAATTTAATTTTGATGTTTGTGTGACCGTGCATCACTGATAAAATAATATAAACAGCCAACTAGATGCAACAATAACAAATTTTATTGATAATTATAATCAGCTCAACAAGTTTCGGGCGATAATTTCGCCCATCCTCAGGAGCACTAGACTGTGTTCACAGCTTGTGGTATAATGCAAGCTGTGAACACAGTCTAGTGCTCCTGAGGATGGGCGAAATTATCGCCCGAAACATGTTGAGCTGATTGTAATTATCAATAAAATTTGTTATTGTTGCATCTAGTTGGCTGTTTATATTATCACAGTTAAATTAAATTTCAATTCAAATTTACTCACGTATGCATGGAGAGAGAATATTGTCCAGGAGTTTATACACTGGCAGCAGCGCAGCAAAAGTAATATTCTGCTGTGTAGTTAAGTACGGCTGTATTATCCTGTCCCAAATAGCAAGTTCAAGGCTCGTACACTTACTGTCCAAAGGATTAATACTTGTGATTTTTATACATCATTATTCTCACCTTCATTAATTCAATTACAGAATCATTTTTGTAAGCTAACCCCTTAAGATACATTAAATACCGTATTTAACATAAGTATGCTTTAACAGTTACAACGGCTTTGTTACCGTGTAGAATACCTATTGATTTCATACGTTTCTTCGAATAATTTATGCAATGAATATTTCCTTAAATAGCAATGAATGGGGCGAAGTGTGTTTTCTACGATTGTGGAAGTGATTTTTAAAGTTATATTATTTAGAATAATTTGTCTTCAGAAGTCTGATTACGCTATACATAGGTTTATCGCAATTCCTAAGGTAAAAAGCATGCTGTCCTGTTGCTGTTAGTGTCCAGGACATAAGCCCTATCGAAATGTCTCAAACAACAGGCCAAGTTATCTTCTGTAGCTCTGGGCATAATGAGACATGCGGGCATCCTAAATAATCTGTTAAGTGTTTATGTATGGCAAAGCTTTATTTGTTTAGGAAATAATTATAAAAGTGTTAATTATAGGTAATATTGGACCGTTATGGAAAATAAACTCACCCAGCGAATTTTAATGTAGATTCTTAACACAGTTTTCACTAAAAGAGACAATGTCCTCGTCCCTCGTCATTGCAATTGTCATCCCAACATTCGACTTAGTGTAAACTAAGCCCATTAGTTGACACAGTTAAACAACCCAAAACTCTATGTATGCACGTTCCTTGCAGTTTTATTAGAACAGTCTTCCTCTGAATTCTTCTTTTCACAGATTCTGGAAACGAGCACTTTCATGTCATAACCACTGTGCATATTTCTATTTAGATAACGTCTCATCAGCTGAAGGACAGAGTGGAAAATGTTAAATTATTATTCATATGTAAATGGGTGGGCTTTGGATCGTGCCTGTTAAGGCAGAACCTGCAAGGTATTGTGTAACACTCTCTGTGGATTCAACCAATAAGAGACTGCTCGGGGCGTGGTTTCTGCCACATTAAGATCAGTAATCTTCTTCTTATTCTCCTCCTCATTATCTAGCAGATACCCACCCCACCCCAACCCCCTCCCCAAATCCATCACGCCCACGCGTCTACCGTCGGCAGCCAGCGCGGGTCACAGCACAATTACGATTGCAATTATCAGCCACATTGCTGCAAACGAAGAACAAAGAGAAATATTGCGGGTGGTTTACGTGATTTATTCTGCAGACTCCCGTGGTTTTACAAAGGACTGTAATAAATACATCACGAATACCTCTTGAAAAACTCTACTGACGGAAAAGAAACAGCTGACTGCGGAAATAATATTTAGGCCTATATAATGCTCTTGGAATCACGTTGTGAGTTGGTGAGATAATGCGTGATTTAGTGAATGAGTTAGAAAAGTTAATTAGAAAATGAATGTAAACTAGTGAGTAAAAGTGTTTTGCGTATGTTAAAATGCAATATGATTTTATACGCATAAACACATGCTTTATAATTTAATTAAACTTTCACACAAAAATTTCAGCACAAGCAGAACTGTATTTAGCCTGTACTCAGGAGGTACATATTTCAAGTCTAGGCCGGAGCAACAGCTGTATGGAAGTTTCTGCATGGTTTTCCTTCCTTGTGGAGACTGTAAGGTTTCAACTGTTCCAATAAAAGTAACACAAAACGTCAGCTGTTATACACGAGTGGGAAATTAATTAAAAACAAAATTGTTTAGAAACTGCACTGGCGTTTATGAAACTACTAATATGTACCTTTAGCCACACTGGTTTGGTGAAGTGGAGCCTGCGTCTAATTTGCTTTTCCTTGTCAGTGCTAAAACCGTCACTTATATCTGGCAGGCAAACGTGATTATTACAGCTGCGATAGTGAAGATGCAAAGAAAATTGTGTGAATTTCGGCCCCCAAAAATTCTGGGCAGATACAAAGAGTGGAGTAGACTGGCGAATGTTTATTCAAGAAGCGTTGAATCCGGTGATTTTGAAAGAGCACAAAATGAAACCCTCTAAACAATCTCGTTAAACGCCCAATGTGAGCATGTGGGAAGGAATAAAAGGATTTCTGAAAATTTTCAGCACTATACTTTCGGTAATTTTAAAAGCGTTCGTGTTCTCCGACCCTTCTCTACGTTCCAATTGGTCACCACCACTTCTTTTCTGGTTCTTTTTATTTCAAACTCTCTTTATACCAGACTCCAAATAAGTACTACACTCTACCGATAGTTCTGTGACATTCGCCACCATAGGGTTGTGAGTAAGCTACTCCATACCGTAAATTCTTAATCGTTACGCGACGACTGAGTTCTTTTGACGTTCAGGTGACCGTGTATCGTGATAAATTCTTATAGTAAAACCAACTAGGCGCACTAGTTTCTCAAATTTATTTTTGGAATAAAACTCTACATGTTTCGGACAGTTCCTCTGTCCATCATTAGGACTTTTTCACTGTACACACAGCAATGGTATATGTTATACAGGTTTGCTGACAGCTTGCGAGCAGGATCAGGACGGAACTGCAGTTCCGTCCTGATCCTGCTCGCAAGCTGTCAGCAAATCTGTATGACATATAACACTGCTGTGTGTAAAGTGCTAAATTCCTGATGATGGACAGAAGAACGGCCCGAAACATCTAGAGTTTTATTCCAAAAATAAATTTGAGAAATTAGTGCATCAGGTTGGTTTTACTATACGAACTGAGTTCTTTGTCAATACATGCCCTGCCTTGCCTGTCTCTAGATTTGCATTCAGACCCCAAATCTTAAGTCACGGGCTCTACGCGTACTCTGACGGAATTTAGAGAACTTAGAGAACAAGCCGGACATAATTCTAGCACCGTGAACCGCAATGCAGTCGCGGACCGAGGAACGTGTAAGGTCGCGGCAGAGGACACAGCACAAGCCGACCATTCAAATCTTCATCCACGAAGAGACGACACGGGGCCCCTGTTTTGCAGCCTGTCACTTGTCTTCAACATTTCAACTGATCGTTTTTTCAGAATTACAAATTGAAAAGTACATAAAACGGAAGACAGGCTGACGTTAAAGGAAATGTTCTTTGACTCGTGTGATACAGAAAGCAATATAAAATTGTTTCTATGAAAATTACATGTTATTCGTTTGTATGCTTTCACGTTATTTCCTTCCAGTTCCTGGAATTTGTCTGAGGAGGTAATTCCGACCTCATAGATGTTTCAGCCAAGTGTCGAAAAATTTTATACAGAATACATTTACTATCATCTGGAAAACGCATTAATTTAAACAATACAGAATAAAGTAAGGAGAGAACCAAGCAGACATACATAATCTTTTTTTTACAGAGGCTATCCCGTTGTGTAGTAATAAAATTATATAATGTAATATATTCCGTCTATACACAACTATATATCAGTATAGTGATATTTATTTATTTATATATATACTCATATCACTTTGCGGCAAAATGTTTCCACCGTAAGACGGTCATCATCAGGCAAAAAAAAAAATTTAAAGTACAACAGAGTGAACACTCATTGAGTGCTCACTCTGTTGTACCTTAAATGTTCTTTATTGGCCTGATGACGACCGTCTTACGGTCGAAACATGTTGCCTTAATGTAATCTGAGTATATACAATATCACTATGCTGATATATAGTTGTGCATAGATGGAAAGTATTACGTTTCATAATATAATGTTTCAACTCTTTTCGTTGCTCAAATTTCTTGGACAGTTTAAATAAATATGTGTCAAAGGACGAAAACCCAAGACAGTCTAAGGCAACGTATCCAACGATTTATATGTGAACATATACACAACCTAAGGTACACTCTATTCCTATGCGACTTTATCTTGAAAGGCATATGGAAAACAATGTGTATGCTACAAACGAGGGCGATCATGTCACCTTAGATTATTCTATAAGCAAAAGGTACTGTCGGCTTTATTTACTGCGACTTGTTACTTTGAATGTACATGTCATTGTTATTAATATTTTAGAAAATCTTATCTCTATTTGTTCCTGTTTTAATTGGTTCCATAGATTTTAAATTAATGTAGACCCACTCAATTCCTATAATTTCTATGTAATGTTTGCGTTTATGACAATAATTCTATTCACCTTATAAAAATATACAAAAGAAAAACGCCGACTGGAATTAATGGAATGTCATAATTCTTTAAAATTTTCAGCAGTATGAGTCTGTGTGATGTGCGTGATAAATGTAGGGGTATCTGCAAGTAGTCTTACATTTTTTGTAGGACTTTACTATTTTTCACATAGATGGCCTGCATGAAATGAGCACACAGGCTGTAAGATCGTGTCTGTCCAGTCGTCCCGTCCTTTAACCGTCAGTGGTGCAATGGTCTCGGTGAAGTTTGTTACCGTAATAATTGAAACTTCGATTTATGAAGATGCCTATAATTTGTTTCGGTGTCTACGTGCATGAATCTGTAAAACGAAGTCTCATAAATATCTTTAAAAAGAGTGCGAAATATTTTTACACAACATGAAAATAAGTTCGTGACCTTGAGGCAATACATGTCCAGTTAACAAATTAACTTGTGCTCCACGATGAAAGAAATGCCACAAAAATATTGCTGACTATGCAGCCTACCTGCATTGCTATCAACTGCGTTACAACGGATGTGACCTATATCTCCGATAAATTGACTCAAAACCCAGTGACGCATTAACATGGTATTTACGCTCTCCCAAAATATTTGTATTCAGTTTTTGTAATCTTACAATTATTTTCACTTCTTATGCCTTCGTTTATTCATAATCAGTACATATTCTGTACTTATTGTTTTCTTTTGTATGTAAAGTTTGCTCAGTAGAGTACATATTTGACTTACTATAGAAGAGCTATGGGTAGCTAAACTAAGTTATAGCGTTTTACTTGAAAACTTTCCGTGCTATGAAGACATTAATCGAAATCGAGCATAACTGTAGGAGGCCTTCTTGTTGAAAGCTATAAATTAAACTGTCAAAGTAGATGACGTGATAACATTTATTACAATAGTTAGAAGTTATTCTAGGTTTAGGTCCACTACATTTAATTTCAGATTCCTCAGACAAGTTTTTTGTTTCATAATGTAGTTTATGCATTGCGATCAACAGCACATATATGTATACCGCTTTGTAATATCATCAATTACAGGCAACATAAGGGTCGTAAAGCGGGCGGAAGTGAAATGTATACTTCCGGAATAAAGTATAAATAAAGCGTATTTTAACTTCAACCGTTCAGTTTTTATCATAGGGAACCTAAATATGCATAAATAACTCACTCCTCCACCTCCTCCTCCCCCCTCCACCTTTTCCTACTACTACTAATGCTGCTGCTGCCACTCCTACTACTACTGCTACTAATACTGCTACTACTACTTCTGCTACTACTACTACTACTGCTATTGCTCCTACTACTACTACGCCTACTACTACTGCTGCTGCTACTACTACTACTACTACTATTGCTACTACTGCTACTAGTACTACTGCTACTACTACTATTATTGCTACTACTGCTACTACTAATACTGCTACTACTACTATTATTGCTACTACTGCTACTAGTACCACTGCTACTACTACTACTATTGCTACTAATGCTACTATTACTACTACTACTACTGCTATTACTGCTACTACTACTACTACTACTGCTACTACTACTACTACTACTACTACTGCTGCTGCTGCTACTACTACTGCTACAACTACTACTGCTGCTACTACTGCTACTGCTGCTACTACTACTGCAACAACTACTACTACTGCTGCTGCTACTACTGCTGCTACTATTACTACTGCTTCTGCTAGTACTGCTGCTACTACTGCTTCTACTACTACTGCTGCAGCTACTACTGCTGCTTCTACTACACTACAACTACTACTACTACTGCTGCTATTACTATTGCTACTACTACTACTACGACTACTACTACTGCTGCTGCTGCTACTACTACTACTGCTACTCCTACTACTGCTGCTTCTACTACTACTACTGCTTCTACTACTACTACTGCTGCTTCTACTACTACTACAACTACTACTACTACTGCTGCTATTACTATTGCTGCTATTACTACTACGACTACTACTACTGCTGCTGCTACTACTACTACTG
>Ga0123352_10009596_pt1 | contig 15142 bp, 9 predicted proteins | sample TergutLab28metaG_FD_89700 | JGI IMG/M metagenome (GOLD analysis project Ga0123352, IMG submission 89700) | Labiotermes labralis P1 segment gut microbial communities from Petit-Saut dam, French Guiana - Lab288 P1 | ecosystem: Host-associated > Arthropoda: Insects > Digestive system > Gut ... | reverse complement strand
AGGTAGGTAGGTAGGTGGGTGGGTGGGTGGGTGGGTGAAACTTGCGAACATAATGAAGGGTACATTTTGCTTATTTCGCAGGAAGGATGAACACATAATTTTCTTATACTGAGCTTCATGATATCAAAACACTCTAAATTTCCTTCATTATGAAGGCATGTATGGAGAACTATAGGAACTAACATCAGAATTATAGGAGCTAACATCAGAACACATACCAAAATAATTTTGCCAATTCCGATTGCCGCACTGTGCAAACTCAGCACACAGCAGCATGCACGACAGCTGGATGTCCAGTCGCCCGTTGACTAAATTTGTTACAGTGGTGCCTAATATTCTCGGGCCCTCAGTATGGTACAGGGTTCTGGCACCTAGATTTTTAAATTGGCTCCTAGATTATCGGAAAATATGTTGACCCCTGGCGTGGAGGACAAGTTTTAAGAACTGCCTGTAATGGAAATGGCTTTTACGTTTGTACAGAATGGAATTGAAACTTAGGTAATTGGCCTAGGTCACTCGTCCAGAGAAGTCTTCCCGTTTGTGGTGTGTCTGAGTGTGATCGCCACGCCTTGACAGTGAAAAGGCCTTGGCCCAACAGGAGTTGTCAAGCCACAAAAAATGTCCAGGAAACAATGGGGAGCATAAAATACAACTATTTATTTCCTATTTTACTAACTTACCAACGAACTCCATATGGCAGAAGCCTTTTTGAGAATCTATTAGTTTCTCAGCCAGTCACGAAATTCCCGGCATTTTATACAACCCGAAGCTTCATTACCGCATTCACAACAGCCCGCCACCTGTCCCTGTCTTCAGCCAGATCGAACCAATACAATCCCTCATCTCATTTCTTGAGAGTCCTTTTGCATAGTACCTTCCAACCTCCGCCTGTCTTTCAAGTGACCCTGTATACACGTTTCCTCTCCCCCACACGTGCTACATGCCCCTCCAATCTCATTCTTCTCAATTTAATCACCGAAATATTATTTTGTAAGCAATACAGATCATTAAGCCCCTCATTACGCAGTTTTCTACATTCCCCTGTTACCTCGTCCCTCTTACGGCCAAATATCTTCCTCAGCGCCCTATTCTCGAACACCCTCGCCCCATGTGGTTCCCTTCATATCAGAGACCACGTTTCACACCCATAACGAATTTAATGTTGTGGCTAAAATACATTTCAAAACGCGATGAAGAAAACAAAATGGCCATTCGTTGCTCACGTAACAGTGGGATACGGGAAGACTTACTAATGGCGGTACCAGCAGTTATGCTTTGAATGCTGCCATAAGACCTGGCCATTTTTCTGGACTGTTAACAGCAGAACTGCACGACGTAATAGTAGTCACTGAAAAAAACACCCTCTTTAACGAGTTAATTGTTCGTAGAATTGCCACGAACACAGGCGATTGGCGGTAGGTGACGCCATTAATAAGACAAAAAATACATTCAGAATATATTTCTTTGCCTTTTCAATGTCGGTGTGCTGAAAGGAAACTTGCACAAAGCTGGTTTCCATTGATCTGTGTCAAGTTGCCTTCCGTGCCTTTCACAGGCCGATCAGGCGAGCTGATGAATGCTATTGAAGGCGGGAGGTTAATAACACTGCTAGATATAAGCTTCTGCCCCATTGGTCAATACTCCGTCGTTATTTTACTGTGGTCTTTCAAAATATGCAATTCCCTAGCCCATTCATCCCTATACAACGTGTGAAAGGGCAGGAAATATCGTGCAGAGCTGTGTGACCAGCAGCTTCTCCTCTTCGTGCCTTAACAACGTTGCGCAGCAACAAAAGGCAAACTAAATCACGCGATAAGCAGAAAAAAAAATGACATTCAGAAATTATAACATACGTATTCACAGTACGTGTGTATATATATAATTGATGCAGGGGTGCACAATTCCGGAAGCACTGTCGTCCGAACGACTAAACATTGTACGGTAGCACAGGTTACAGCATAATTGCTGCACTTCTATTCCCTCATGCACCAATATGTGCAACACTCCACATGCACAGAACAGAAAAGCGCCACTGAACAGCCGAAGTTCACAGGTCACACCAGAAATTTGGGGCCCTCAGTTTGGAACTTGCTTCATGTCGCCCTCCTGGGGCCTAGAATTTGGAGGTCGCTCCCAGATTGTTTGGAAATTTATGTACCCTTGTGTTAACAATAAACTATGTTATTGATAGAGCAGTTGTGTAACCAGAAGACACAACAGTAAGCTGCTGGAGACGTAAAGTTAAAAGTTAAGAAGATGCAAAAAGAACTGGAATTCAGTTACCTGCAAATGGGCTGTCGCCCGGTGGCAGTGGTTATAATACATGTACATAAATATGAAATAAGGATCTAAGATATTTAAGTCGGGAGGGCTACATGAGCAGCATGCAGTAGCAACGCAACTTACAGTAAACCTATAAATAACCTACCGAGAAGGTCCAGAGGGGGGGGGGGGTAGAGGTATAGCTCTACTCATTCTTTAGCTTCAGTGCTAGTTTGTGGTGGTTGGTTACCGCAACGCTCTACCGACGAAAATGACCCGCTTTCCACTGTACAGGAGGCTAGGTGGGCCCCAGGGCCGGTCTGGACGGGAGCAGAAAATGTCTCTTCCACCGGGATTCGATCTCCGGACCGTCCAGCCCGTAGCGAGTTGAAATACCGACTGAGCTAACCCGGGCCATTTATAATGAACTTATACAGGGCCAAATCTGTTTCGGAAGGTGGGGTAGGTATACATTTTAGCTAGTAAACAATCAGCTAATAAAGGCGTTGTGGATTACCAAGACAAAATGGCGCGAAATATTTTAATACAATGTACTGCGTTTTATACGTAGGGGTTTATTAGACGACAAACAGATATTGGACGCCCAGCAGTAGTGTCAGCGCGTTGGACAGACCCACAAATTTGGATGGAAAAAGGGACCTTACCAGGGATATAGACCTTACCTGACGTATATACAGCTTCAGGCCTTACCGTCAACTGATCCCTGTCTAGAGAACTTTTCCGTAGTCTATACGGGACCTATAGAACGCCCAGTATTAGACGGTGCTCAGGCCCCAAGTGGGCCGCAGGGTTCACAACGAACTTACGTATCTGATACTTCACATACCTGGACAAGGGCCCTGTACGAACGTCACGTCGTCCACTGCGATGTCACTCATGCCAGTGCTACCAACGGAAGCCTCTAGAACAACCTGCATGACAAACAAGTTAAATAAATATAAACATGAGCCGAAGGAATTTACATACAAACGGATATCAAATAATGCAACCAAATAAGTACACGAAATTTTATTAGAAAGACAAAAAATGCAATTTTTTTACTTTTAGTAATATTATAAGGGGTAATTAACGCACGGATATGCAACATACCAAAGCAAGTAAGTACATATTTGCGGGTCACAAATGTGTTTATTATTTAGCCCGCACTACACGTTTCGGCCCTCTCGATCATCCTTAGGGATATCATTTACTGCTGAAATTCGAGCAGGCAATAAAAAAGTTTTACAGAATTAACACACAGACACACACTTTTTAACCGGGGGAGCGACGTGTTGTTCCCCGTGCCCAAGAGCAACGACAGCGTGCGTTCTCGTCACCTTTCTGCAGTTATTCGTTACCGAAATCCGAGTTCGAAGTGTCAGACGCAAAGGGACTTGGCTCAAGTCCTTCGCCAAACGGTATGCAGTCTACATCTTACTGCGGGTCACAGACGGGTTCTGCGGTTTGTTGAAGGCGATGGTAACATGACGGGGACAAATTGCAAATTCGTTGTCTGATTACGCTGAGATATTAAACTAACCATAGAATGAATCTGGAATTTTAATTTTATTTTTTGTGTCACGTACTGGCCTGAAGATGACCGACCGTTGGTCGACACATGTAGCCAGCAATTTACCTTAACAAAGAACAGTAAGAACTTGTGGATATAGTAATTATACACCCAATTACGCCGACCCCAGTGGTCGCGCGGTCTAAGGCGTGGGTCTGCGGCCGCTCGCTTGCTGGAATTGCGGGTTCGAATCCCTCAGGGGACATGGATGTCTGTCTGTTGTGAGTGTTGTGTGCTGTCAGGTAGAGGTCTCTGAGATGAGATGATCACCCGTCCAGAAAAGTCCTACCGAGTGTGGTGTGTCTGAGTGTGATCTAGGAACCTCGCGAATGAGGAGGCCCTGGTCCAATGGGGGCTGTTGCGCCAAAATAAAAAAAAAAACCAAATATGGTACAATAAACAAAAAGGGATGTCAATCGTAAATATAATACCAACTTTTTGTATATTCCAGTACTATAGGTTTTAACAGTGAAGTTCGGTATGCGAATTACTTCTACCTTGAAGAGATGGGCGGAAGTTTACGTTCTACTGCAACGTCAGCAGTCACCTCCCTACAGGATTTGGTACCCAGAAGAAAGCTGTACAGCTTGACAACACTGTCAAGTTCCCATATTTCATAGGTTGGAAATACGGGCCTCAAAGTTGTTAGTACGTCACATCAAACGTTGTACTTCATACACCGGACCGACCGTGACCGCAGAAGCTGACGGAAGGCCTTCAGTCAGACCTGACATGGTCGGTGTCTTACCTGGAAGTCGTGGATCGAAGACACGGTGACGTGTGCCATGAACCAGGCATTCCCCGCGCTACTAGACAGCGCCCACACCTGGCTCAGTGATGGAGTGGCCATGTTGTGCACCCTGATTAGAACCCGGAGGGCCCCGACCAGTGGCCCAAACATGTGGAACCAGAACCGCATACAGAATGGCGCGTTCGGGTCTGAAACCATCGGCACAAATCATGGGACCTGTCCTGGGTGCGGCATTCGAGAGAACTCCTACATTTTTTTCTCCCATAATATTAACAAGATTCCACAAATGCAAAGAAATCGAATATAAATGAGCTGTAAAATTTGTTATTCATGTACAGCCGGCCATGCAGTCAGTATCTATGGCGAATGGTGACATTTCAGTTGCTAATAGTATTTTACAGCGAAAACTCCGATTTCCAAACAGCATGTACGCGTTCCATTCAACACCCTTTCTCGATCTCTCTGGTATGGTGTACACCTGACAAAATCTCACTGATTCCATCGCGTAGGCATAGAGAGGGAGCTACTGTTAACCCCGGAATTAGTTCAACACTCACTTTCACGCCCCCCCCCCCACTCTACCCCAAGGAAAATAAACCCCGGTACCAACTGAATAGGCCGATATTTAATGGGCGGTTGCACAATGACGTGTCACCAAAGCGATTCGGAACAGCTAAACATGCCGAATGCCAAGCTGCAAACGAAGCACGAGTGAAACCGTTGTCACGACCCGCTTCCTCCATGACTACCGTCGGCAGTGCGTTTGTCGGGTGCTTCTTGCTCTGACCCATCTGGTGACCATTAGCCGCTGTAACCTCTGGGTTGTGGTCTGGAGATACCAACTTGGAAATGAAGCTGCAACCGTCGGGGACTTCATGGCTGATACAGGCCCACTTCTTTCCTCCGTTGGCACTCCTTCCTCAGCCATCTACATCCTCTGTCGTCGTTCGGATGCTGTACCTCACTGCGGTGTGCCGTCACCGTCCTCAAATAAGGCTGTAATTCGTCTGCACTAGCAGGGGTACAGTACCAGAATAATTAAGGGAAAGGGCTGTGCCGTGTCTGAGGGACTGCATATGAGATTTTTGGCGGACAAAGTGGCACTGACATGGCGTTTCGAGGCCTTTAATTTCCTCTGTCATTATTATCATTCCACCAATCGCTAACACTACATGACAGTGTCCTTAACAACACCCTTACAAAATCAAGATAAGTGGCAAACAAAGTGTGGATATTGGGCCCTGATGTGAGTGCCTTTTGGTTGTCCTAAAGGGCAAAAGACTGGCATTCCTTAATAAATTCGAGATTCGTACCTGTTGGGGGAAAAATCTGGCTGCTAAGACGGGCGACATCGCCCGGCCTTCTCGGAAAGCTGGAATCAATGAAGGTGTAGCCTCCTCCACCACTTTTGTCTGTAGCCCTGTCAGAGGCCGGTCCAGTAACTGGATTTCTACTTCCACGGCTCTACACAAAAAAAGCGTAGAAGGCATTCGATAAGCTACATGCACAGTGGGAACCAACTGGAAATGTCGGTCTGCCTCTAGACATTAAAATGCACTGGTATTGTAAGGAAGTGAAGTCCGATCGCAAACTCACAGCACCTGTTTGCGCCGGCAGGTTGCTTACAGCGCGGAGTACGAGAGGCGTAGAGGTCATGGCACGGGAGGTTGGACGGAGCGAATTATCACTGCAGCAGAGTCGTCTCTCTTTCTAAAAAAAAAAAGTGGTCTGTGTCGTTACCAGAGTACATAATTTCATTTCGACGTTACATGCGACACATCACGTTTCCTACGTTAGAGAATGGAATACTAAAGTGCAGGTGTTACGTGAGGAACAGGTATTTATTCGGACAACAGTGACAAGCATAGAACGATCTGTCCTCTAACACTGTTTGTATCTAAGTAACTCGACACTCCTGTAGCGCCTCCTGCTTAACAGGCCACCTACAGTGACTGTAATAAGTTCTTTAACCTTTAGACGCCTAATGTCAACTATAGTGGTCGTACCGCACCGCTAACCTCTAAAGTTGCATTTTATATATTTATTTAACAAATATAGGTACTGAATATTTTGAACATGGTATATACTCTCGGTTTTTTCTCTTCAAAATGCAGTTTGTTTCATAATTCTAACGTATTAGGTTCCTGTAATATTAACATTTTATATACAGGTTGTGCTAAAATAAAAAAAAATAATTCCGGCGCCAGAAGGTTAACCACTGCCACGAGACTGCGATCGGACTCAACGACATAATCGAATATTACCGGCAGGCATGGGAGAGATCAGTACTTAACGAATTGTTTCATTCGTAAAAACGAAAATGATTACTTGAAAAGATACAGACGTAGGGGGGCAGGATAGTTGAGAATGGATCTTAAAGAAGGGGGTGGGTTATGGGCACGTGCAGTAGGATCAAGATATGGACCAATGGCGAGTGGTTGTTGTGTGCACGAAAATGCACAGTTTCTCACGGAGTCATCTCATGTTCGATTCATGCTTCATTTGGTGAACATATGGCTTTGCTAGCCAAAATTTACTGACATTTAACGGCTGGTGCGATTTTATTGACGCTGTATCAACAGCGGATAATATTTAGTGACCAGTGCAACGACAATAAGCCTATAGGCTGAGATGAATATCGTTGCAGAATACGTCACGATCTGTATTGGAATCGCATTAACACGTCAGACGGCGCACTCTGCGTTATTTAACGATGCTTAAAAGTCAACAAGTCGGAGTCTAATTATGAGGGAAGACGTTGGCAGCCTTCAAGAAACAGGCCGAAAGTTTGTCTGCAGAACCTCAGCAATAACCAGTAGATAACGTCACTAGGGCAGTTGGTCTACGGGCCGAGGCCCAAACCCGGGACTTTCTAAACACGCAGGGCACTTGTGAACTTACGAGACTCCAGTCGAAATCATCTCCCTGCTCGTTTCTCCAGTCACAGAATCCTGCAGCGAACGTGCAGAATCCGCTGCAGTGACTTCCAGGGCTCTGTCTGATGCTGTCCACAGCTATGAATCCGCGGTACAAACGAGAGGGGTCACTCACATCCACGGGAATGCCTTCGAACATGATCTGCAACATACATATATATATCACACTAACACATTCTGCGTCGTCACCTCGAATTTATCTTTAACTTTCTATTAAAAAATATCTTTAATGAAGTTACCACGAACTTGCAAAGGCAAGGTGACATACTCGGACCATCTGACACCGATGATTTTATTCCGACTATGATGTATAAACGCATACCTGTAGCAGATGATACACACCAGACTTCCGCAGAGTCACAATTGACATTTAAGCATTTGTACCACCATGGCACCAAGGCTTGTATACCGGCCGAGTGTCTGTAGCCAAGAGGTGACAGCGCGATTCATGTCGGCGTCGGTTGAAATCGCTTGCCAGCAAAGTGCTTCTTAGGAGGTACAAAGAGATGGAAATCCCTTAGCCCAACACCAACAACCGGACTTGCAGCTGGGTACGCCGCTTTGGCAGGTACATGGACCTGCCTCCATACACTCCCAACTCGCGCCCAAAGTAAACGCCATATTGTCTCCTAACTTGCCTTATGTGGGACCTCGGACGTATAAAGGAACTGTGTGGCGACCCACACGCCCTGGGTGTGGTACTCGGCCTGCCACACCACATCGTTGTCAGTCGCGTTCGGAGGGGAAGTCCCCTTGGGCGACTCCGCCTGGAGTAGAACACGGAGTTCGGCAGGGCTCAGTCCATCCATCACGTACCTGCCAATACACCATAAAATCAACAATACAGCCATGAATCGGTCGCCATTCTGTAACACCATGAGGTGGGGCTGACTTTAGGGTGGGGGGGGGCCACTCTGCTTGTTACCATTTATCTTTGGGTTACCTAACGGCTATAATTCCACCATTTTCTACAGATTTCCTCTTATCGTCCTCAACACGGCATCTGTAATGGGATGTACCGGCGGAGGCGAGCTTCCTATGCGATAAAGCTTCTTTTACCGGGACATGATAAAAGGATAGCTGCATTTTGCACGAACCATTGAGTTTACCAAATTATAACGTAATTTCACGATTGAGTGGCAAGCACTGGGAGATTCAGAGTACGATTCTGGGCCCGGGGGTCAGCTATTTTATTTCGAAAATTGGTTTATCAGTCAGAAGGCAAATATCCCATTAAAAAAGGAACACCAGCTTACTCCCACATGCCATATAACCGACTATTTTGCAATACTCCTCCAGCATCAGGGACATGGGGTGGCGCAGTTAGTTGAGGCACTGCGCTACAAGCCGGAAGGTTGAGGTTTCGATTCACGATGGTGTCATTTCAATTTTTCATTGACGTAATCCTTCCGGCCGCACAATGGCCTTGGGGATGACTCAGCCACTAAAAGAAATGAGTACCAGGAACATTTCCCGGGGGGTAAAGGCGGCCGGTGCGTAGGGCTGACAACCTTACCACTTTCATATAACGACTGTTTTGAAATCTGGAAGCCTCAACCTCCTGGAACTCTCAGTGCCTGTCCAGGCCTGTAATGGGATTGCCTTTCCTTTACCTTTACCTCCAATGTCAGGATGAATGAAACACGAAATCCGTGTGGACACCATGAGGGCATATTGTGGGCGTGGAGGTACAGCTCTACTCATTCTTAATTCGCATACTAGGTAGAAGCGAGTGACCAAATTCAAGGTTCGGCCGCTTCCCCCACCCACCCCAACATCCTCGCCCAGGAATAACCCCCCTGGTACTCATTAACCAGGATGCTGCGTGGGTCCCAGCACCATTGTGGAAGGCTTATCTCGGAAACTCACGCAAAATTTATGCAGGATCCTTCCGGTCCAGTGCTGTGAAGGAGAGGGCTCTTCAGAATGGCTCCCGGGTACAGGATTCTGCCCACCTGGAGCGGAATCTGCGACGTCTCTACAAATGCGTAGCCCCCTGCAACAAAATTATGTGTACAGACAGACAGTCGGATGAACTGAACAGTTCAGTGGCAGCTTGTAATAATTCTCGTAAACTCACCGCTGGTGTCTTCAGAGCTGAAGTCATTGGTCGGCCCGCCCAGCCAATTGGATGTCTGGCCGGTTCCCGTCCTCCAGGTCAGAGCTGCCTTTTCACCGATAACCCACTCACACGTGTTTGTGTCAGGGTAAACCCCAAAGTTACATGAAACTGGGAACAGAGAGGGTCACGGAGGTAACACGAATTTCATCTCCGTATGTAAACAGAAAATAAGTTTCAGACTGTGGCTGTGTAGTGAATATCAAATTTGGGTTTCATTGTCTATACCGATGTTATATTTAGTTGTACGAAACCTACCCGGAAGCCTTGCTGCTAGCTGCCTCTTGCAAACTCAGCACAGCGCAGCAGTTCACTGTACCTTAGAGAAGTACCGAATTCGGCACTACGTCATTTCGTTACTCTGTAACTATTGTGACTTATAGATGATACATCAATTCATCTCTATATATATATATATACATCTGCTTTGCGCAACATTGCCCTCGCTCGTTTACTCGATTATTCGCCTATTTTGAAATAAGTTGCTGCTGCTGGCTGTTACGTACTCCTACGGTGAAGATAACTTTTATATTGTGTTGAACCATCGTGAAGCAGAGACTGAGATGCTGTTAGACTTCAGTTACCTTCTGATTATACAAGGTGAGTTGTGTTGACTGAATTAGAAATTTTATTAACTTCGAGCCGAAGCAAGTTTGGTTGTTATTTGGTAAATTTTATTAGTCTAAATTCCAAATTACCCCGCGAGTAGATACATATATATGTGGTGCGACAGTTACTTAAACTGGTTAGTTCGGACGTTATTTAGGTATTGAACATATTTGTACATTAACTAAATTGCTGTTTCGAATTCCTTTTTATTTATTAGAATTAGTATTTAAGAATATACATTTTAGAATTGAATTGAATTATTTGAACGGCGTTACAACATCCTTGAATTCTCGATAAATCATACAGAGAAATTAGAACGAAATATTTGTCAACAGTAGGACCAGATGGTTGACATGGTGGCAGCACTATCCTAGAGAGGTTAAGAGGTGAACTATTGACCTTATAACAAGTAGCGTCAACTCGAGGACGGAACAAGGAACAGGTTACCCGCGGTTAGACACTACAGCTGTCTTTAGGAGCAGAATGAAAATATAGTGGGGAGGACCTCAACAAGTCCAAAGTGTGCGTATGGTGCTTGAAGACAGGAGATGAATAAAACTCTAAACCCCCCTGTTACAGGGTGTGAACGACTCTGATTGTAGTATTTGGTCTGCAGGATCAAGTCACGTTTTTTACGCGTTTATGAACAGCAACCGAAGTCTTCTACTTAAAAATGCGTTGGGCTGCAATTCAGTCGTGTTTTGAGTAAGAGAGTTAATTATATTCTGTCGTGATCAGTTTGTTTAGCGACGTACATAAATTTAACTTTCGGTTTGTTATAAACTAAGCAAATGGCGAATATTTAAGTGCAGGAGCACGTTCAGTTCAGGGGTAAGATTAAACAGTAGAAATGATATAAGGAAAAATGCCGCGCCACTATTTTATGAAAGTGTTCGTACTGATACGCACGGCTCATGTTGCCTGCTCCTGACTTCTCTGGAGTCACCGTGGTTGTTGTCTTGGGTGTCGGTGTTGTGGGACGTGGCTTGGGCGTAGTGGTCGAAGTGGTCGACGTGGTAGACGTGCTCGTAGGGGGTAGTGTGAAGGGATTTTGCGTTGTATCTTCCTCTGTTTGACCTGAGTCACTACCTCCTCCTCCTTCACCTCCTTCACCTCCTCCTCCTTCACCACCTCCTCCGCCTCCTTCTTCTCCTCCTCCTCCTTCACCTCCTCCTCCTTCACCTCCTCCTCCTCCTCCTTCTCCTTCACCTCCTCCTCCTCCCCCTCCACTATCCCCTCCTCCAGAACCTCCACCATCCCCGCCTCCTCCAACCCCTCCTCCCACTCCACCGGCACCTTCTCCGTCCTCCCTGCCAGCACCACTACCATTGCTGCCACCTCCACCTTTTCCACCACCACCACCATTTTTTTCGACATAATCTTCTTCAGTTGCTTCGTGTTCTTCCTCCCCTTCCTCTCTGCCGACGTCGCCAAAGGTGGTGACCTCGTCACCCTGGTTAAGGTTCACTTCAGACACCGACTCGACTCGCATGCCATCTGTAGCTATCCCTTCCTGGTTCTGAAGAATGAAGTTGTACTTGACCAGTGGAGGCTGATCGACCTGAGAACCACAAAACAGAACGTCACTGCCATGTCAAGCACAACAACGTGGTGCAAATTGGTGCATCAGGTTGCATCAAATCGCAAAGCTGCAGATTTCTCAGTTTACTGCAGGCATGTATTCCGCCATGTACTTTCATCGTGAGGGCAGTGGTGGCGCAGTTAGTTGAGGCACCGCGCAACAGCCGGAAGGTCGATTGTTTGACCCCGGATGGGGCCATTGGGATTCTTCACTGACTTACTTCTTCCGGCCACACTATGGCCTTGGGGTCGACTCAGCCTCTAACAGAAATCAGTACCAGGAATATCTCCTGGGGGGTAAAGGCGGCCGGTGCGCAGGGCTGACAACCTTGTCACCTGCGAGTGCGATCGTCTGAATATTCTGGCAGCCTCTAACCTCGTGGAGCCCAAAGGCGAGATCAGGCTGTATTGTATTCGTGGTAACGGTCTACACAGTGAACAAAGCTCTGCATCCCCTCCTAGCTAGGCATCATTACACCACTCATTAGTGCACACAGCTGTTGGCTCGCAATGCTAATGATATCAATACAACGTGCAATCTAACATTTGACACGTGCTGGGCTACTTGGTATTAGCTGACACTAAGTAAAGGCGTAAAATTATTAGGTACACCTATAAAGCAAACGAAATTGTCCCTATGCACGCCAGGAAGGCACTTGGAGGGAGCAGATGCATTGCTCCCCCGATTCTTAACCTTGGCACTAGATGGAGGTGAGTGGTAAACTTCACGCACAGGCCGACTGACCCTCGGGAACACAGTCTACAGCTCCCACTGAACAGGAGGCTAGGTGGGCCCCAAATTCAATTTGCTAGTTTCAAAGAAGGTAAAAGCCTCTTGCCCTGCCGGAAATCAGTTGTCCAGCCCGTAGCCTATTCACTACACCAACTGAGCTATCCAGGTTGCTATGTTACTGGAAGTGTATCAATTTGTACTTTTCCAACAGTGGATTTTTTCAAGCCGGATATCTTTAATGTTACAGACTCGCGACGTATTCTGTTAGGAGCAAATTAAATATTATATTTATCTTCAATATATATTGTAAAAAGGGTAAAGCAGTCCCATTACAGGCCTGGACAGTCCCAGAGGGTTCTTAGGAAGTTAAGGTTCCCAGATTTCATGACAACGGCACAGGATGGTGGTAGTTTGTCAGACTTACGCACCGGCCGCCTTTACCCCCAGGAAGTAATCCTGGTACTCATTTCTGTTAGAGGCTGATTCGACCCCAGGGCCATTGTGCGATCGGAAGGATTTTATGTCAATGAAAAATCAACTGACACCAGCTGGGATCGAACCAGCGACCTTCCGATTTGTAACATAGCAACTTAATTACTGTGCTACCGCGGTCCCCCAATATATATTGTAGCAAAGTTAAATACAGATGTGGTAAGGAGAATTATGTAATATATTGTAACGGAAGAGAGATGAGTGGAATAGCTTGGTTTTGGACTGGGAAAAGGGAATTGTGGAGTTAAGGAGTAGGCTGGAACGTGATAGAGGCCTATGCCTATAATGTCGAGTTGATAAGCACGTAATTTTGCAATTTTGGGTGCACCAAAATTGCAAAATTAATAAACACTGGCCAGTTTTTATTACGTGCGTAAGGCGAGATGCAAGTGGGCGTTTGAAACGAAGAGTAAAAGAGAAGGAGTGGAGGAAACATCTTGAGTGGAAATTGTGTTAAAATGTGACAGCCAGAGGAAGGATGGAAAAAGTTTATATATATATATACCGAAGTCATTTACAATTCCATCTACCCTGCCAGGTACAACAACCTTAGGGATACAGAATTAGACATAAAGTGAAATGCCAACTTGATGCAACAATGTAATTTATTGAAGTTTCTTTAGCTCGACATGTTTCGGGCGCATACGCCCATCATCAGGAGCACTAGATGTTAAGTTGCAGCGTATGGTTTTGTGCACTGGAAAGAATGAGACAACATGAAGCGTGTGTATAGTGGCCGCATGACCACATTTGTCAATTTGACAAATTCTTATATACCGTGGAATGCGACCAATATAGACATGTTTCATGTTGTCTCATTCTTTCCAGTGCAGAAAACCGTATGCTGCAACTTAACATCAAGTTTTAACGTTTTGCTGACCGTGCATCTCAGTATTTAACCAACTGGATGCACAAAATTTGTTTCACAGTAAGTTTTATTTCATGCCTCTACATGTTTCGAGCACATGTGCTTATCATCAGGGGGTCAAAATTGCATTACACAGCCTCTGGTATCACCACACCTATAGGTGTGATGATACCAGAGGCTGTGTAATACAATTTTGACCTCCTGATGATGAACACATGTGCTCGAAACATGTACAGGCATGAAATAAAACTTATTGTGAAACAAATTTTTGTGCATCCAGTTGGTTAAATACTGAGATAAATTAACATCTAGTGCTTCTGATGATGGGCGTATGCGCCCGAAACATGTCGAGCTAAGAAACTTCAATAAATTACATTGTTGCATCAAGTTGGCATTTCACTTTATTTCATGAGGAAGATGCACGGTCAAACAACCCTCAAATAAAATTAGACATAAGCTTACACAACAATTACAATACATAATTCAAGCGAACAAATAAAAATATATAAATAAAATACAGGTGCTTCTTAGATGAAAGCATCAGCCATATAAAAATACATGCACAATTGATAATATAATACACATACAGTATAACAGAAGTAAAGTAAGTAAATATAACATTATATTGTACAAGCCAGTGCATGCGCAATGTTTCGTGGGGAGACAGCCCCGATGTGTATTGTGTAATGATTAACAATTGTATAATTTCAGTCTAACTCAACTTTATTGTACAAACATCTTAAGAGAACACAGCTACATGTTTCGGCTTACTTGAAGCCTTCTTCAGGCTTTGACTTAAAATCATTAAACATACAATTAACAGCGTCTTAAAATGGAGAGATTTTAACACGCTGTTAATTATATATTTAATTATTTTTAATCAAAGCCTGAAGAAGGCGTCACGTAAGCCGAAATATGTAACTGTGTTAGACTAAAAGTGTATCTCTGTTACTCAACCACGCACAAAGCGGTACTTAGCAACGCACTGTGGGCAAGGCACTGCAACGCCGGATCCTAACACTCGCAGCCTAACGTTAGCGCAAGCGCGCACAAAGGCTTAACTAATAAACGAAACTCAGCTTGCACGGTAAGCAGTTTGGTATGTTAACACTTAACGTCCAACACAACTATATTTGTTCTTATATTATAGGAGTTTACAACAACGACATGTTTCGGCCCTATATGTGGGCCATCATCAGGTTGTGGTTAGACTTACAGCTT
>Ga0123352_10009595_pt1 | contig 15143 bp, 12 predicted proteins | sample TergutLab28metaG_FD_89700 | JGI IMG/M metagenome (GOLD analysis project Ga0123352, IMG submission 89700) | Labiotermes labralis P1 segment gut microbial communities from Petit-Saut dam, French Guiana - Lab288 P1 | ecosystem: Host-associated > Arthropoda: Insects > Digestive system > Gut ... | reverse complement strand
TTTCACACCCATACAAAACAACAGGCAAAATTATAGTTCTATAAATCTTGATCTTTAAATTTTTGGATAGCAACCTGGAAGACAAAAGATTCTGCACCGAATGATAGCAAGCATTTCCTGACCCCAATCTGCTCTTAATCTCTTTTAAATTAAGGTAATAAAATATTCGATTTCAAAAATAGTGGAGTTTCTTTATTTTCTAGGCAAGATATAGTGAATCTGCTATAGCGCTGGCAAAATTATTATATATTCAAGACTAAGATGGTAGAACACGTTCTTTCTGTAAGTATATTATCATAGTATATCGACTACGTTTTTCCTCCTTGAAGCCGCGAAGAAAGTAATGTTGTGGTCCTGCATCACCCTCGTTTTGTTTACTGCTATTTTTCATAAGAATGTATAGGTTTCGACATTGCCCAAACAAACCTTCACAGTTCCCCTCTTACGGTGCAGCGTTCCGAAGTACGAGCTAAAAAAATGTAAAAAGAATGGGTTTCACAAACACAAATACTATAATTTGTTGTAATGTTAAACACTGTTAATCTGAAAACAGTAGCATAATTAATTGTAAAGTTTCAAATCTCATATCATTTCTGACGTTTTGACGAACAGTACAGCATCTGTCTCTGTGAATGTACAGTCCAAGGAAAATGTAATTCTTGACTTTGCAATATTGAAACTAAATTTTTACACGTAAATTTAATGAACAGGTTCTGACGGTGGCGTCCCGGCTTAATGTACCGGCCAAACCAATTGGGACAGCTTTTTTATCCGGGCACTTCGCTTTTCTTTTGTCCGTATGATTCCAGTATCGCCCCAACTTCTTCGTATTCAAAGATATTCTCAAAAAGAGAATAACCCAATAAATATTCTTTCTGTAAGCTGGAAGCATGAAGTAAGAAAAGCATTCTCGTTGCGTTTTAAGTCTTAAATATGAGATTTCTCGAAGTGGGGCAGGAATGCGACACGAAAAAAGTTTCATTCGAAAAATGTGAATGAAAGATATCTCTTCGGAAACCTAGGTAGAGAAGGAAAAAGTAAAATTCATTTTAAAACTTTAGCGTTTGAAGATCTAAAAATGAATGTTATTGATTTTACAGGGTCGAGTGTCCGGCTTTTAAGATTGCAGTATTGATATGATATATTTGTTAACTGTAACTGTGTAGCCGCTGGGCATGTGGCGCGTATGGGTGAGGAGAGGGGAGCGTATAGGGTCTTGCTGGGGAAACCGGAGGGAAAGAGACCACTGGGGAGACCTAAGCGTAGATGGGTGTATAATATTAGGATGGAACTCCAGGAGGTGGGATGTGGGTATATGGACTGGATTGGGCTGGCCCAGGATAAAGACAGGTGGCGGAAGCTTGTGAGTGCGGTAATGAACCTTCGGGTTTCATAAAATGCGGGAATTTTCTTTACTAGCTGCAAACCAGTTAGCTTCTCAAGAAGGACTCTGCACCATGGAGTAAGTAAGTTAGTAATTGGTTAGCCACCCGGTGACAGTAGTACAGTACACATTTACACACAAACAATACACAGAATGACACAAAACAAACAATGCAAAGAACAACACAAAAATGTTTGAAGAGTGCGGGCCGTGCCTCGTCTTATATTCTGGCTGCATAAAAAAAAACAGTTTCTTACCATCTTGGCGACTATCAGCTTTCAAAAAAGGACCCCGTGTCAGAGAATTATTTACAGTAAACAAACTTCCGTCCCATGCTGTCAACTTGTAGTGGAAAATAACAAAGTTTTTAATTTTTTTTATTCTGAATTTGTTTTACTCAATGAATTTGAAAACAAATAGAACGCGAAATTCACCTTGTGGACATAAATATATATATGTATATATGAAAGCATGACTAGCGCCTTGTTCCATCATTCAGTTACTCGAACTGCGATAAACATTATCGTATGTACACAACATTACAGGTGAGCTCAATGATGGTGAAAGACATGAACGAAATTTTAGTCGGATAACTTGAAAAAAAGGGATCACGTTGGGCATCGCATCTAGGCAGAGATGGGAGAATAATACTAAAATTAATCTTAAATAAATAATACGTGAGGATGTGAGCTGGATTCTACTGACATCGTACAGGAAATACTGCTGAGCTTTTTTGATCATTTTTTGATATTTGGGCTGTAAACATAGCAGGACACTCATTTGTACATTCCGTGCATCGGAAGATTAATTAGTTTGTAGAATCAGCTTTACATGCACGAAATGTATTATTCGCACGTTAGCAGTTCTCAATCATTTTTCGGCACACCACATGTGCCAACATACGGGAGTCTTCTTAGTCGTTACCATAAAGCTGTCACATGGTCCGCAGTATGACAACCGACTATATTCACAACAAACACACTTGCACACAATGACCATTGGCAGCGCTATGATAATTACTACGAAGACTCCCTGATGATGGAACATGTGGTGTGCAGAAACATGTTTGATAACTAGTAATGAGTGAATAATACATTGCGTTCAGGTTAAAGCTGGTTCTAGAAACTAATACCTGATTATCTGTAGGGTTGTCAGTTTACCAACAAAGGATCCGGCGTCATATCGTCGTGGTTGAGGGGACCGAACTGCACTTCAGACATCGAATATGAGTCCACAACAAGCCAATAAGTTGTGTTATAGCAACAGGACACTTTATCGGGCATTTGTTTCTTACCGGATTATGTCAAATTACGAGTTTTAAATTTCACGTTAGTACCATCAGTAATTCCAATAGAATATCTTGGGACTTCCTGAATAAGTTGCTCACAAAATCGTGTGAATATGAAATCCCCACTAAGGAAGTAAGTTTTATTGCAATTAAAGCTCTCTGAAGCTGATACTTGCACTGTTTAGCAGGAATTTTATTCGGACATACATCAATAGCTTCCACTCACAGTAACGTTTAACATGAGCCGATTAAATTTGATGTTTGTGTGACCGTGCATCATTGATACAACAATTGAACAGCCAACTGGATGCAACAATAATAATTTTATTAATAATTTCAATCAGTTCAACATGTTTCGGGCGATAATTTCGCCCATCCTCACGAGCACTAGACTGTGTTTACAGTTTGTGGTATAAAGCACGGACGATGCTGCCTCCTGGCAGCATCGTCCGTGCTTTATACCACAAGCTGTAAACACAGTCTAGTGCTCGTGAGGATGGGCGAAATTATCGCCCGAAACATGTTGAGCTGATTGAAATTATTAATAAACTGCTATTGTTGCATCTAGTTGGTTGTTTACATTATTGTAAAGCTCTTCTTTTTCCCAAACAACGTGCTAGGTACGTATTATTAATAAAATTATTATTGTTGCATCTAGTTGGCTGTTCATATTATTGTAAGACTATTACTTGTCATGCCTAACCTCCTCCCATAAATCCAAAAATATTTCTTATTTACAGTATTACAGACAAATAAAAAAAAAAATTTTTTTTCCTCTTGCAGACTGAGCCCCTTAGCAAAATCATGTGCCAAATCGATTATGGAGGCACAAAGACAGATAAAGTAGTTGTTACGCTTCACTCGACTCGTTTGGATAAAGTTGCATCAAAGTATACAGGTCATGCATATTCATTCGTAATCAGCAAAAGTAATGGCATCTTATCAGTCAGTTCGGTGGTGTGTGTTATGTAACTTAAGCAAACAGAATATTTAATGTCAATTGCAGGCCTAGGCGCAGCCAAATTTTAGTTACCAGCTCCAAACTTTTGGTACTACGTGACCTCATATTTCTATTTATAGCATTAATTTTTTTGTGTTAATTTCAACTTCGTCTTTAGCATTAAGTCTTGTGCAGTAGACTATATCAATTTAATAGTAGTATAGGTAGTATTTTTAGTTGAGGTTGCATAGTCGCAAAAAGCGCCTGTTACCTTCATCTTGTTCGTCCGTCTGTTCGCATGTAACAGTGCAGTTTCCAATGGACCGATTTCCACGAAATTTGACGTTGGAGGCTAACATGAAAATCAGCCGAGGAGATATAAATTAGTTTAAAACAGGGCAATTGTCGGGCACTGTACCATAAGAACGGTCAAATGTCGGGAACTGTACCATAAGGAGGGGCAAATGTCGGGCACTGTATCATACGAACGGGCAAATGTCGGGCGCTGTATCATACGAACGGGCAAATGTCGGGCGCTGTACCAGAAGACGTTTTATTGTCGCCGGCGGCATTAAATTGCCATAAAAGCGCCCTCTTCGAGTGAAATTGTGTCAGGCTGTTAGGATAGCCGAGGAGGTATAAACAATACGCGAACGCTCCACATTGTTATGTTCTACCTACTTTACCTATCGTGTTCATCAAAAATACCGTGGTAATATAAGTTGTGTATTACAATGGTCATATTAGAGACATTATTATGAATACATAATGGGTACAACTAAAAATTAATTTTAGATGGTTCAGTGTGAAGAGAGAAACGCTTTTACAAAATGATATAAGAAAACTTCTAGCTGTAATTCATGAAATTATAAACTGTTACGTACAAGAATTATAATAAAAGGCCATTTGGAATTATTTACGACGTTTTGTTCTTGTCTATGTTTATTGCAGTTTTGTTTGTGCGCGCATGGCCAAGCCAGACATCAAATCTAACTCGCACCTTCATTGTAATGTCTCAGTGAAATACGTTTAATTACACCGATCTGTACGGATTTCAGAGAGCACAGTTTTTTGTATCTCATTATCGCTATATTTTCCTACGTCATACGTCCGACAAAAACATCTCCTAGTAAAGCCTGAAGGTCGGATATGTCTCGTCCAAGCTACCGTCCCATATTTGAATTTGGCCCTCACTTTTCAAGAACAGCATGCTCATTAGGAGAAGGGATTTGCTTCGGACCGATTATTGCGAATAACCACAAAGTCTCATTTTGTTTCCTTCACATACGTAACTTTTCGACCGTGAAAATGCATTGCGTTTGTTCAATCGGGACACAATTGATGTAGATCAGAAGCCTTGCAGTACGGACATGAAGCTTACTACAGCCTGTATGGCTTATTAATAGCCAACTCTGACCTTGATAGAAATAGGCTTAAGACATTGAAATGAACCTGCATGGTAATGATATTTGAAGTTCTCGCGGCGTTTTTGCAGCTGTGCGCAGTGGAAGCAGAAGTTGTTCCGTCAGTAAACGAAGTAGCTGGCAGTCTCGGAGCCGGTATGACGCTTGGGACTGTAGAAATCGTGGGACTGGATTTCATATCTAACACCACACTAGGAAGGTCTCGGAACACCAGGTTGTGTCCAATGCTTCCGATCTGGGGTCCTCACATAGACAACCCATGTAGGAATAAAGGTAACATTTGTGGTTCCCTCCCTCTACCTGAATAAAAATCATAACAGTAGATTTCTTTGAAACATTCGTATCTCTCTATCAAATTAGATGCCGTCATAAGCCATAATACTATTACTGTTTTGCTGAAACACAATTCATTAACACACAGCCCCTTATCTCAGGCATTTGACTTGCGCAGAGTTGGAAGACTGGTGTGTTTTCTGGATGTGGAAAGATATTTCGATTTTGGATGTGACGTGATCTTTCACTTCATCAGCGCCTCTGTAGGTCCCAACCCTCCTGTTGGTTTCTCTCCTGTTTTTCACATACATTCTTCTGTTGTGAGAAAACTTGGTCGAGGTTTCGTCGTTTTGGTCTTTCTGCATTTCTACTCTTAGTACACCTACAGGACGTTGCACAATATTTTAATCACGATGTAAAATCCATCTTCTGCGTTTTATTCTCTTCTTCTCCTTCTTCTTCTTGTTATAGGAGAACTGGATGTTTATTACATATTTCTCGCTTAAGAAGCCAAATTCCTCTTCCACCGTGGTACCAATTCTTGGTTCATTTTCTCCCTGTAGAAACAAATGCATAAGAAATATTCCTTTCATTTTAACTAATATTCTTTTATGGTTTCAGTTGTGTTTGTAGTTCGCAGCCTCCTTCTTTATTTATTTCATATCTGTCTGCTTTACGCACACAATAAAATTAAAATATGGCTTTCTGTAACATGGCGCCACATATTTTAAGACACAATGAGTCACAAAGATAGGAATTCCGACGCTGCACACAAGTTGGGTAACCAGCCGCAAAATGGACAGTGCCAGCTCAGAACACGAGCTGAGTGTAACGAGATCGTTTGCATATTGTACACAGCACGAAGATAAAATGCTCTTAAATCTGCCACAAGTGACAAGGTATACAGAGGTTTTGCACTCACAGGTTCCTGCCACGTAATTTTGCAAGAATCTTGAACCCAGTAAACTACACACAGTCTGATAATCAGCACCAGACATCAACGCAAACACTTTGTACAGCATACTGCAGAAGAAGAAAAGCTAGTAAATTCGATACATGCTGAGAGGGATGTTAGATATTTTAATTCGTTTTCCTGTTCCATGAAGTGATTAGTAGACCTCACGCTTTAGTTGCAGTACTCCCATGTACCCAGACCTTAGATCGAGTCTCCTGATTCATGGTTATCGTAGTTTCAGCCAGTAGCTACCACTACAAAAATTATTGACCCGAAACCGGAGGGAAAGAAACCACTGAGGAGACCTAGGCATAGATGGGTGGATAATATTAGGAATGATCTCCAGGAGGTGGGATGTGGGTATATGGACTGGATTGGGCTGGCCCAGGATACAGACAGGTGGCGGACGCTTGTGAGTGCGGTAATGAACCTTCGGGCTCCGTGAAAAGCGGGGAATTTCTTGACTAGCTGCAAACCAGTTAGCTTCTCAAGAAGGACTCTGCACCATGGTGTATAGTATAGTATTCAAATCATGGCACCTTCTTTCAAAATTCTTCTCAATTTATAAGTCCAGTAGCCCTTTCACCTGAGGCTTATATTTTATGCATTTTAGAAAGCGCTCCTTTTTAAACTAAGAAAATTGGAAGTCGCTCTGTTCGCCACTGCTTTATAATAAGCAATAACATGGAATGCTATAGACAGTTCGAATCAGCATATTGAAAACCTGTAGGTGCCCCTTTGGCTTGCGCTTTGTCACCAGCGTTTTAGTTAAGAGTGTTGTACAGACACAGTGCTTGAACTGGGTTATGGAGATACCGCGAATTCTTGAATCCTTTCCTTAGGTAATAATACCAGCGGCATGACCCGACTAAGAAAAGGACTTAATGAGGACCTTATAAGGTTTGTTTTCCTTAAGACTATCGCATCTAAAACATAACTAACATTTAGAGCAGGGGTGCATTCATATTTCATTAATCTAGGAGCAACCTCAAAATTGTAGGAGCCAGATTTGTGAGATGAAGCAAGTACCGTATGGAGGAACCTAAAATATAATGCGCCACCTTAAAAGAAATTTATTCGTTACGGCTTGTGCACCCCTGACGTAGAGAAAGTGTTATTTTTCATGTAAGGTTATAAAGTGTAATAATTTCGTTCATCCCTATAATGAAAGTCTCCATTACTCCTTCTAGATATCATCAATTTTTAATTATTTAATAAATGTTGAAAGATCGGGGAGGAAGTGATCGTGACCGCTTTCAAATTTCGGCCTATGCATTCTGTTAGAGGAGGTGAAGAACAATTACACGGAGCTCCATTCGATGAGGGTGCTAAAATTTTACACCTTCCTTTGGTCACACTGTAACACACTTGCTTATGCGCAGTTTTATGTTTTATGTTCCTCTTGACTGCACGAAACTAAACACTTGTGTTAGCATCTATATCCTCTTCCCAGAGTCCCCTTTCTCTTCCCGTGCAGGTTCAGAATATCGTGCTGCCGCCGGCACGTCTGCAAAACACATTCTACCTGCGTGGCTCCTGCAGCCTTTCAAATGCTCAACAGCCACTGCATTCATGTTACCAGCTGCAAATATCTCGAACAGGACAAGATGGCTAAATGTTTTACAAACAAACACGTCATTGCCGCTCACTTCTTCCAGTTTCAAAGTGGCTTTTACTGCAATTTTGTGCTTCATAAAAAGGGCTTTACATTTAGCATTTCAAGAAATATGTCTCTCTCTCTCTCTCTTTTACCATGTCCAACCAATAGTATTCCAAGTCAACAGGGCTCCTTAATTAAGCACTAACGCCTCTAACAAGCTATCCTGATTACATGTTCATCGAGTTCCTCCGTCCCTTCAGACCACTACCGACAAAGCAATTGCAGCAATCCACGACCGATTATTTTCTAGATGTTTCTCAATTATCCTCATCAGCATTGCACCTTACACAACTTCAAGTGACATCAGCACAAAATACATTATGCCGCGTACTGAGCCCTTAAATGTCCAGTGGTTATTTTATTTATCACAAGTTTTAACGTTTAAATCTCCACGTTCTCTCTACGCAGTTTATCTCCGTATTTCGTACGATTCTCACAAGAAAAACGGTAAATATTATTAAAAATAGCGACAGGAAAAAGACATATCTCTTCTCGAGAAATGTCCAGACCGGCTGTGGGGACCATCAGCCTCTTATTCAACGGACACCTTGTTCTATCCCGCGGGTATAGAGGCCGAAGTGTTATGCTGACCACTCACCCCCGACCTAGTGCCGAGTTTCCTTCACGAGCGTGTGTCTAACTCCACTGCTTCTATATGCCTTCACGGCGCGAACAGGGGATCTTCACCTTCTTACCTCTACATTATCAATCAGACGGCACCTTGTTTTTGTGAGTCGGTCTGAAACTTTAAATATTATGCAAGGTAATTTCAATTAAAAATGGCTCCTTTCAGCAGAGTCCTTCTTGCAAAACTAACAGGTCATCAATTAGTCAGTAAATCTCCTGCATTTTATCGAATCCGAAAGCTCATTACCGCATTCACAAGAGCCCGCCAGGTGTCCTTACCCTGAGCCAGATCAGTCCAGTCCCTACACCTTTTTCCCACTTCTTCATGTGTCATTTTAATATTATCCTCCCATATAAGTTTATGTTTTCCAAGTGGTCTCTTTCCCTCCCTTTTTTTTCACTAAAACTCTGTACGCGTCTCTCCTCTCTCCCATACTTGCCACATGATCCACCCATTTCATTCCTTTTGATTTGATCTCCCGACTAATATTTTGTGAGGCGCCAAGGTCAAATACAGGTTACATTTAGTCTTAAAAATGTCTGAATGCAATATGGAAATGGAACGTAAACCGGATTGTAAGTCACACATTTAAGATAATTTGTGTGTTAGATCTATTACGTAATTGTACATGCTCAGCTTAGCAACATATAGATTTGATACCCCTGCTCCAATACAGCAGAAAGCTCCTGCTAAAGGTGCACCCCACAGAGTTGACAGGAGGAGGCATCTATCACGTGACTTCTATTGTACTGTCGATCAGAGGGGCAGGTTGAATAATGACCATAGCCAGCAATAGTACGGCACATAACACGGCCATCTACATGCACTTTACTGCACCATCATCTCCTACAACTCAGACCTGTCCCACACTACAGCCAGGCCTTGGCTAAGCTGTAACTGTGGGCTAAGACTGACAAAATTCCTCAACCATACGGATGTTACTGCCTACTACCACTAATATTTGGCGAACTAGGATATCAAAGGAAGTACAGTGGATAGACAATAGGCTGGAAGACTAAATATTTCTCCCCTGGCACAGCATCCAGATAAGCGACGCTAACCCAGCCACTTACTTGAAGTGTACCGTGAGATCTCCCTGTAGCCGCGAAGCGGCCAGGGCTTGACATTGACCGATCACTCCATCTACTTCAAAGTCGAAAGGCATGGAAGTATTCGGTAAAAGAGACTTGTTCGTGTAAGCTGAGTATCTGACACGCAGCAACTAAAGGAACTCAAATGTTATGCTAGCGCTGTCTGCGTCCAATTTCGCCCCATCCCTGTCGGGAACGCAAATAGGACACTGCAGCTTCCCGAGGGACGTTCCCCGAAATTCGTTCTATTCTAATTCCCGGGTTTCTAAGTCCATTGAAAATCGTTATGGTAAATTTGAGTCAAATTGGATCACAGTTATCTCTAACTACTGTGGTCAGGAAGAGAGAGAGAGAGAGAGAGAGAGACTACATGGACACGCCAAGACTTGTAGAAACAGGACCGAATTAAAATCTTCATGTTTCTACTTAACAGGCAAACACAATTTTCAATTTCTGTCAGATGTGTTAATATAATGCCCTATCTTGACATTATCCAATCTAATAATTCTGTTCTTGCTTATGCGAAATGTCCGTACCGCTTTGAGGCCCTACATTAGGTATGGGAAGCTCTTTCTCTAGGGCCAAAGAGCCTGCGTGTGATTTTGACTTTTCACCTCCATCTAGTTCCAAGATTAAGAGGGATTGTAGCTACAGCTTTACTGCAACGACGTGCACAGGGACTATTTGACTGAGACTTCGACAGGAACTAACGGCAACGCAATAGGTAACCATAAAACGTGAATTTTATTATTTTCTGCAAGCCATAAAGGAGACACCATTCATCAAAGTACGGAATTATCATAGACATGTGCACGAGACGGCCAGCTATAGGTGTGATGATACCAGAGGCTGTTTAATGCAGTTTTGAGCTCCTGATGATGAGCACATGTGCTTGAAACATGTAGAGGCATGAAATTAACTTATTGTAAAACAAAAATTTTGTGCATCAAGTTGGATAATTACTGAGATAAAGGGCTGTATGTTTAAATACAGTCATAATACGGTACATGCAGAACGCAGGGCTGCAGGTAAGTCTAATAAGACTCTTGCTCATAAAATTTCAATACTTGCTTCATTTATTGTAAGTAAATACGTAAAGAAATGAGACCACCAAAAGTTTCCCAATTCTACCCTCTCAAAACAACGAAAGCCAAAACTTGTTACCAAATTAGGCGATCAACAGCATAAACATTTTCCGCTGACATCCAAGTTTCGCATTTCTTATCGAGTCCTCTGAATATTTCTTTATTCCCCTTCTTTCACCGATATAAACCCTTCTTTATCATTTTGATACTGGTATCCTTTTAGCTTCTTTCTCCTACAGAAGAGCTATGATCCAAGGGATTCAGTTCCTAAAACGAGCTGCCACCTGTGTTTGGTACATGATCTACACTTTGCCACGGAAATGGCATAAGACAGGCGTAACATATACACGTCAGTCACGAATCAGTATTGTCCTTTTATAAAAACATCTATACATAGAATACAAAGTAGCTTAGATTGCATACAGTCGAATGCTTGATGATGATGATGATGATGATGATGATGACGACGACGATGACTAAATTGGAAAGAATGAGGAACGAAGTGCTAGTGGCCTAATTTAAGGCACTGTCTACTCGCCGGCGGATGTCATTTTCAACAGTTATTGTAACCGTAAATATTGTATATTCATCCGCTGTAACCCAAATCCTACCTACAACAGGTGCAAAGGGAGTCGCCGCACATTCTCTATAATCCGCCCAACATATGTCGCTGTCCCACATTATCTTCAAAAGCTTCGCACACCTTAAACTAGCCACTAAGGATTTTACACCGAAATAAGCTGTTTTTTTTTTTAAAAAAAGACTAGATTTGAAACTTCCGTAGAGTTTTAGAAATAACTTACTTTTACAGTTTTGTACTATATGTCACACCATTGCTGTAATACTTGCACCTACACATTCATTGTTATTATCCTCTTTGCGTCATCAATGTCAAGCGCTCATATGTACCATCTACGTGATAACTTCTGTCTCTGTCAAAATACTTATTTTGATTCGCTTCAAAGTTTTATTTTCTCATATATAATTTTTTTCACGTGCAGTGAAGAGTTTTCTCGATATCTGATGATGAATTTTCCCTCAACATCTCTATGGAGCCCACTGAAAATAGTATGAATGACCCTGGTAACACGCTGTTTGTAACGTCAACGGAAAATCAAACGGAAATAAGAGATGGAAAAATACCTGACATTTAAAACCAAAGGCTTTGAGACTCTCAAATAAAGTTCTTACTAAATTGAATTGTTTCCATCCCGTTGTGTACATATTCCAAGTTTTTCGTTAAGTCCATCTTCTTTACACAACACATGTTGTTGGCTAACGTTTAGTTAAACAAGCTACATGTTTCGGCCATACTTGGCCATTATCAGGCCTGATGATAGCCAAGTAAGGCCGAAACATGTAGCTTGTTTAACTAAACATTAGCCAAAAATGTATATTGTGTAAAGACGGTGGACTTAATGAAAGCCTGATGATGGCCAAGTAAGGCCGAAACATGTAGCTTGTTTAACTATACATTAGCCAACAATATATGTTGTGTAAAGTCGGTGGAATTAAAGTTCTTCCGTTTAATTATAAGAGTGAGAATTGCAATGAAATTCTGTCGTTGTTCATCAGGTGAGGAGCTGCTAACCACTTGCGGATGCACCAAGTTCACTACTATTATACAGTGGAAACTCAGTTTTACAAATATGTCAGATTGCGTGGAAATGGAAATAAGTGTCTAAATTTCCTCCCTGTCTAAAATAAGGGAGTTCGACAAGGGTGCAAATTCAGTGCACAATCACAAAATGTATAAGAAGCCAAATTAAATTTAAAATTTATCTTTTTATGAAACAACTACGCAGGAGATTACGTTCGACGATTTCGAGTTGTGTATGCTTTAAACGTGCGTAGAGTGTGGCAGGTCTATTGCTTTCATTTTATTACCATTAGTCAACAACTAATTCCAGCCTAACCGCCTGACAGGCAAGACAATAATTTATGTGTCATAATCACTGTTTTCAGCCTGCGGCATGCTCTTCCTTTTTTGTCTAAACACTTTGTAATCTCGTAATTCAACAGCCACGGGGAATAATCCGGAATTATAAGAGAAGAAGCAACACTTTGAAATGATTTGTGGACGGATTTAAAAATGGTTCCACATAAACGTTCAAATCAACACAATGCCTGTCAGATAAATAACTGTTTGTTGCTTGGTGTTCATGTCGATTAATGAATGAGCATAAGATCAAGTCTGGTTTCCCACTTCAGCGAGAAATGTCTGCTCAGAAAGAAAATAAATTGGTAGGGAGTTTGCAGACCGATAATTTGTTGACAATTACAGCGTTTACTTCAAAGGGATCATCGTTGTGGTACTTGAAAATAATTACCTTGAACACTGAAGAGAACTTCCTCCTGCATATAAGCTGAAATTTCATTACACACAGATTTCATTGTACCAATGTTGCATTAGTGTAACAAACGTGCGAAATATGTGGACACTACAGTAAATTCAGACCTGACATGATTCCGAGTGAGTAGCCATGTAACCTATTAACGTCGTATTCCTTGGCTCTCTAATTTCTGGGAGACAGTACAGCCCAGTTTCATTTTTTTAACCAGGTGTTTAAACGTTCCTTATATTGTATTCCTAACACAGCTGTCGGTGCGAATCTGCCCGTTAACGTTATCACGACTGAATAAAGGTGAGCAGTAGGATGCTGTACAAATAAATTTCGGTTTCTATCAGACCTGAAACATTTCGTAGAGACAACCGCTTATTTTGATGTTTTGATGACCGTGAATCTCAGTATAATCTTAGTAATTAACAAACTTAGTGCACAAGTTCTTGTTTTATAATAAGTATATTATACGTCTTTACATGTTTCGAGAACTATGTGCTCATCATTAAGAGGTCAAAATTGTATTATACAGCATCTGGTATCATCACACCTGTAGGTTGCCACCTACAGAGTGTGATGACACCAGATGCTGTATAATAAAATTTTGACCTCCTGATGATGAGCACATAGTGCTCGAAACATGTACAGGCATATAATGAACTTATTATGAAACAAGAATTTGTGCATTAAGTTGGTTAATTACTAAGACCACTGCCTAGTTCAGGCAGGTAAGCAATTTTGTGCCTGGCCAGGCAATATCATATTATTTGAAACTCCCACCCCCACCCACACCCCCCATTCCCTCCGCCCGGTCAGTAATATATAATATTCAATTTGACAAACTAGCACAAATTAACAATATCCACGGAATCCCGACACATCCGTCATTCTTACGTACTGATGCTGGGAAGTCGTGGAATCAAAGGAAGAGATCGTAACCTATTACACTGTAAATGTGTGTCGAGTGTCAGTATCCAGTGTTTACTGTTTCTCTGTATAATATTTGTTTATTTGGCTATTACGATACAGGTGCCTCGTACGTACTGCTTACGGATATGTACAAATAATCTCACAAAATCTGCTTGCGTCGTGCAACCGGAAAAGCTACAAGTGCAATGCGGTGATCTGTTTCTTACAAACCGTGAATCACAGGCATAAGATGGCTCGCGAGGGTCATTAACAGGGGTGTTGAATGACTTGACAGTACTTTAGCTAGTCTCCATACACATCAGTTCCAGCAAATCACTGAGGAATCCAATATTATAGTCCGCAGAATAAATCTCAGCAATACGAAGTGCGATGCTGAGTCAGTTCATTACACATCACATAAGGAAACTTGTTTCCTGAATATTCCTTTTAGTATTATTCCGAGCAGCCATTTAATGTAGCGGTAAACTTTTAGACTTGTAATTGGAAGTCGTTCTGTTCGAATTATTCTGCAACACTGTATATCTGAGAGTTGTTTTGTGGTTTTGTTCAGTCATAAAATATCTCATTCATATGCATTTGTATATAGGCAGATATACCCTATGTCATTAGCTACGTATTCTCATAATTTACACTCTCTTGACAATTCACGAACAACACAGCTGTGACTGAATTATGAAATTCATCTACAATAACTGCAAAAAATCGGATCGGAACTTTCATAACAGATGAATATACTCGTATGTCCTAAAACAATCAAGTCAAAGTCATGTCACTAGAAAATGTCTCCTCAAAGATCAAAGTCAATCACAATTTCGTTGTACAAGTTGGGTGTTGTGGCAGCATGCTGCCACAACACCCAACTTGTACAACGAAATTAATCTGTGACTGTTTCTAGTGTGACTTTAGCAAGGAATATCTAGCTCGCTGATGATGGTCTTATGACCGAAATATGTCGGGGCGTTTTTAATGTTTTAATGTGTAAATTTTATAAATTTTATATATGTACAGTAGTCGGTGTAATAAGATTAACGGCTGTGGGGACCCGTTGCGCTGACCACGTGACACCCCTCTATCCGCAAAAGTTGGCACTAACTTCGCCGACCGGCGGCGGCCGCTCTGTCGGTATAGTTCGCGTGCGGACTA
>Ga0123352_10009592_pt1 | contig 15145 bp, 3 predicted proteins | sample TergutLab28metaG_FD_89700 | JGI IMG/M metagenome (GOLD analysis project Ga0123352, IMG submission 89700) | Labiotermes labralis P1 segment gut microbial communities from Petit-Saut dam, French Guiana - Lab288 P1 | ecosystem: Host-associated > Arthropoda: Insects > Digestive system > Gut ... | reverse complement strand
TGCTCCTGGACTGTTAAGTAATACTTCTTCATTCCTCACATGATCGGTCCAACTGATCTTTGCCATCCTTCTCCAGCACCACATTTCAAAACCTTCCAGGTGTTTCCTATCTACTGCCCGAAGTGTCCAAGTTTCAGCACCATATAAAGCTATGTTCCAAATGTAGCACTTCACTAGTTTCTTCCTCAATTTTAAGTCCAATGTGGCGGTAAAAAGGGCTCTCTACTTGTTGAATGCAACGTTTGCCATAGCAATCCTGGATTTAATTTCATATATATATATATACATGTATTGTTATATGTCTAATTTACTTAAAGTTGCTGTCAGTGTCTAAACGTGGGACGATAAGTTGTGAGATGTGGAGAAGGAAGCGATCGTAGCCTATTTTAAGTTTACGGCCCGGTGTTTGTGTGTGGATACTCAAGCAAATTATAGAGAAATCGGAGTATTGTTCTGGCTAGATTCGAACGGGACGGATCAGAAATAAAGTAACACGCTTTGCAAAATGTGATGATGATGATGAGGACAACGATTATGGCGATTATTACTACTACTACTACTACTACTAATACGACTACTTCTACTACTACTACTACTACTACTACTACTACTTCTAGTACTACTACTACTACTTCTACTTCTAATACTACTCCTACTTCTACTACTACTACTTCTACTACTATTACTACTACTACGACTATTTCTACTACTACTTCTGATTATAGTCCTACTTCTACTACTACTACTACTACTATTATTACTACTACGTTTACTTCTACTTCTACTACTACTACTACTACTTCTTCTACTACTACTACTACTACTACTTCTACTACTATCACTACTACTACCACTTCTACGACTACTTCTACTACTACTATTTCTACTCCTACTTCTACTACTACCATTACTACTACTACTAATACTAATAATAATTCTACTACTACTACTAATAATAATAATAATAAATCTACTACTGCTACTACTACTACTTCTACTACTAATTCTTCTACTACTACTATGACTACTTCTTCTACTACTACTACTACTACTACGACTACTTCTACCACTACTACCTCCAATACTACTACTACTTCTACTACTACTACTACTACTGCTACTACTTTTACTACTACTACTACTTCTACTACCACTACTTCAAATCCTTCTACTACTACTACTACCTGCTTGTATTTAATAAGACCCATTACCACAACTCACAAGTCTCATCAGGCATAAAACCCGACCGCCCAAGTTGTAAGAAAATGCATCGTTGAATGAGCTATTGCGAATAATTTCTTCAAATCCTTTTTAATATTATTCTTTCATGTCCTTCTCTGTATTTCAGGCACTCTCTTGCCAATGGCTTTGCTCGCCAAAATTCTGTATCTGTTTTCTGCCTTATGATAGGTACATTTCCTGCCCACAGCATCACCCTTTCCTTAATGTATCATAACAACACTCTGTAAAGTCAAATAAACGTGTCCATCTGCAGACAATGACGGCATATGGGGAAGCGGAGTTACGGACCCACTTATTCTTAACCTTGGCACTAGATGGACGTGACTGGTCAGCTGCACACCCTGGACGTTTAAGCCCATGAAAAGAGAGGCGTTACAGAAATATTTCTGGGCTCCAGAGCCTGTCTGAAATTTTGGACAAAAAAAAGATAATTATCTCATCTGTACAGGGAATGGAGCCCCAATTCCTCGGTCGTCCAACCCGTAACCTAATCACTTCACGTGTGCTGACTACGATATCCCGGCTTCTAACAATAGGTGACCAGTACAAATCACACCCTTCCTCGAAGTATTGGATTTTTTGCGTCAAATCCAATAAAGGTAGAATTTTTCAGAAGTAATTTACACCGAACTTTGTAAGCTGGTTACAGTGAGTGGGTCTGTTCATGCAATGATAATGATGGTAGACCCTCCTTTATCGACCAAGACGTCTTTATAGCACGACATAAAAAACAAGACATGGATTGTTGATGTTTCATGCTACTGGAGCATACTAGAATGGCTGCGGTGCTAGGTGCTTGAATATTTTACAATCTTGCAGGCTACAGCCCTACTTGTGTATTACAGACAACGTAGACCTTTCTGTAGAGGCTAGTCCACACTGGTGTATGTACCAGTACCAGCGTGGCAAGTAATACAATTCATTCAATTCTAGAAAATAAAACTTGTTTTTTTGAAATGGAAAATACTTTTCGTGTGTGAATTTAGAACATGCTAAGCAAATACACGAATCGCATAGAAATCCTTTCACTTTTCGTAATATTGATTTGATTATAAATCTTATTGTAGCACCGTGCATTTTTGTAGAATCACAAAAATTTATCAACCAACGAATGCACATATAATTTCACATAAAACACTATTAAAACACTTTAAAACACTCCGACATGTTTCGATCTTCTCAGATCATCATCAGGGAGCTTAGTTCCTTGCTAAAGTTATATTATAGCTTTCACAATTCAATTGGTATTTGCAAACGGGGTGTTGTGGCAGCATATCATGTTGTGTAGGAATGTGTTGTGGAGCAGTGGCTAGGTGTGCGTCTTATGCCGAGTGATGAGAGACTGTTTAATCCGGCATAATCTTTGAAGTAGTCAGTACCTGTTGCTAACTCTGGAAGAGCAAAATTAATCCATATTGCATTTTTGGCACATTCTTAAAGAACAAGTTAAAATGAGCCGTTTGCAAATTCGAATTGAATTGTGAGTACTATAATATAACTTTAGCAAGGAACAAAGCTCCCTGATGGTGATCTGTTAAGATCGAAACATGTCGGAGTGTTTTAAAGTGTTTCAAAAGTGTTTTATGTGAAATTATATGTGCATTCGTTTGTTGATAAATTGAAGTGATCGATTTGATTATTTGAAATAAAATAAACTGCGTGTAGAAAGTAAGATTCATTTTTCCCTACGTATTTGATTTGAAATATATTTTGACACTGACAAATATTTCAGAAATTACAATAGTGTTGAGAGCAGAAACACATGTAGGCCTTAAAGTAAAACGTCACTCGTTTTTGGCCAATTGTAAGGAACATTTATAAGTGACAACAACTTTTATAGGATTCTTTCATATCGTAAACTTGAAGATCCCTACAGTGGTTGTCAAGTACGTGAGTGCATACAGATTCGGCGCATTTTTAACTTGTTCTTTAAGAATGTGCCAAAAATGGAATATGGATTAATTTTACTCTTCCAGAGTTAGCAACAGGTACTGACTACTTCAAAGATTATGCCGGATTAACTTCTATTAATTTTCAGTTAAATTCACTTCAGGTAACTGCACACCATTCCACAGTACAATTTCCTACATGTTTCGGCTATCCTTAGCCACCTCCAAGTAGAGTTTTTATTACGAATGAATTCATATTTTGTAAAATCTGTCCCTGAAGATGGCTAAGGATAGCCGAAACATGTAGAAGATTGTATTGTGCAGTGATATAAACATTTATTGCTACCTCACATGTAGTTTTTTTTACGTTGGCACAACAGCCCCAGTGGGCCAAGCCCTCCTCATGATCGAAGCTTCACGCTTACACTCAGACGCACCACACTCGGTAGGACTCCTCTGGATGAGTGCTCAGCTCATCGCAGAGACCTCTACCTGACAACACACAACACTCACAAGAGAAAAACATCCATGCCTTCTGCTGGATTCGAACCCACGATCCCAGCAAACGAGTGGCCGCGGACCCACGCCTTAGATCGCGCGGACACCGGTATCGGCTGACATGCAGTTAATTGGAAATAAATGTAATTTAACATGTATAGTGCTCGGAATATGCGTAGTAGTAAATTACGCCGGATGTGCAGTCACCTGTTACGAACAATCGGAGAGTCGCGTGTCTAGACCGCGGATTTTGGTTACACGCGTGGGCGAGTAAATCGCCCATTTAATTAATGTTCTTATCCTCGACAGAAATAGTATGCCTAATATTTTAAAACGTTCTATTCCTTTTATTAATTAAAATTATGAAATGTATTAACAACCAACAAAACACTTTTATCTTATGATATAATTTTTATTTATAATATTTCCACCAACCTGTTCCGGCCATCTTCAGTGTGATGTTTTCGATAGTAGAATACAAATGTAGTTAAATGTGCCACTCACACACACTCTATTGTATTAAAAATAGATAATTTCGGTTATTTTTTCACTTTTAAGTAATAATGTAAAACAGTAGAGGATAAGAAATGATAATTATAAAGTAGTGGAAGTTAGAATATTTAGTGTTTGTGGAGGGATGCATAGAGCAGTGTAATACGGTGAGTTTTAATCCAGAGTACAGGTGTGTCTATGTTGTCTGCGTGGTGCACTGCTCGGAAATCTAACAGCCTCAGTAGGCTTTCACAATACGTGCAGAAGACAGGAAATAGTTATAAAAAAGTAATCGATAAGATATCAGAATATACAGGCAGACGAACTTCTGTCATTCCACTTAAGCTACAATAAAAAAACGCAGCTACAAAAGACATTATGATAAAATTCACAGTGCAATGCCAGCCATCACTGAATACCGTAATCTGAGAGTTCGAAGAGAATTTCTACTTGCATTTAATGTAGTTAACAATGAACTCTTCTGCCGAAATGTACCCCAAATTTAGCAAATAGAATTCTTTCCCGTTTGACGTTCAAATGACCGTGCAACGTAATAAAGTCTTATAATACCAACTAGAAGCACTAATTAACTATAGTTTTGCCTGTTGATTTGTATGGGTGTGAAACTTGGTCGTTCACAGTGCGGGAGGAAAGGAAGCTGAGGGTGTTTGAGAACATGGTGCTGAGAATATTTGAACCTAGGACGGACGAGGTAACAGGAGAATGGAGGAGATTGCATAACGAGGAGCTAAATGATTTGTACTCCTCACCCAATATTTTGCGGGTGATAAAATCGAGAAGAATGAGATGGGCTGGGCATGTGGTGCGTATGGGTGAGGAGAGTGGGGTGTATAGGGTCTTGGCGGGGAAACCGGAGGGAAGAAGACCACTGGGGAGACCTAGGCGTAGATGGGTGGATAATATTAGGATGGATCTCCAGCAGGTGGGATGTGGGTGTATGGAATGGATTGGGCTGGCCCAGGATAGAGACAGGTGGCGGACGCTTGTGAGTGCGGTAATGAACATTCGGGTTCCGTGAAATGCGGAGAATTTCTTGACTAGCTGCAAACCAGTTAGCTTCTCAAGAAGGACTCTGTACCATGGAGTAAGTGAGTAAGTAAAATACAATAATTTCTCAAATTTATTTTTGGAATAACACTGTACATGTTTTGGACAGTTCCTCTGTCCATCAGCAGGAGTTTTTCACTCTGCACACAGCTCAAACTCCTGCTGATGGACAGAGGAACTGTTCGAAACATGTAGAGTTTTATTCCAAAAATAAATTTGCGAAATTAGTGCATCTAATTGGTTTTATTATAAGAAGGGATTCTTTCTAATGATTTTAGATCAGATAAAATTACTTCACCACAATGACTATATGACAACCAAAAACAAAAACCTGTGTGGAAAAATTTTACTCCAGAATGATGGCAGTTGCTCGCAGAGTGTATAGGAGTGCAATGTGACAAACTGGAAATATCCGTGACTCTCTGAGCAAGGCGATATTAGTAAAGTATCCTGAAGTTCATTAGAAAAGTATCTAGTAAGTTAAGAAAAGTATCAATTTGTAATAGTGGGTACAAGTATAATTATCATACCAGTAAACTACCATAAAGCTCACTGTAATAGTTAATATGTTAACTTAAATGAATATTATAATAAAAATTGTGCTTTTACAATCGACATGTGCCCTCCAAATAAATATATTTTGCGACCGTGTTTGATAATGAAGATGCATATTGTTCACGAATGGGTAACTATAGGTACGGTATACGATACTCCACTACGGAAAACCCTGCTGAAAAATGCAATTTAAAGTGGAGTGATCATCACTTGTGTCTCGTGTTTGGGAAGTCCCGTGTTCAAATTGCCGCTCAATGAACTATCTGATAGCGAGCAAAGCGTAGGTGAGCAATTGTGAGGAGGATACTGTGGCATGTTTGAAGTTGCACATAGTATCCCAGCATTCGATTGAAAAGACCATGAAATACAAAGCATATTCCAGGTCATATTCTAAGAACAGAATTATATAACGAATACTGGCCTAGAGATTTGCTGCTGCAACATCGTACTGAAGGTAGAGAATTTGAAACCGCGTAGAATTCGTTGTTGGACAGGTTTCTTTCATGTATGTCGAAAGTCGTCATGTAATAATTATGTGAAAATTACAGTAAATGAAATACAGCAACATCAGACCTACCGTCTGTTTCGTTATAATCAGTTGTGCATTACAAGAAGATCAGTACCAGTCCCATGTGTCCCAAGTTTCTGAAACTTACCAGATTTTATACATTTTATTAATGTGAACATATTGGGATCCCAATGTGCACACAGCACCAATGACTTAGTCTGCTATGTAGGCCTGAAGATGACCGACTGATGGGTCGAAACATGTAGACTTATGTATAAATAAAAAGATAGTGCTGACGTATATAATTAATTTTATTATATAATTAAATTAAGTTATTCGCAAAGTCTCTTGTGACCTATGAGCAGCAAATACTAACAGCACGGTGACGTTTAGGTCGGTACTTCTTACAGCGTGGCGTAAGGTGGTCGGAACCAGATGCTGGCCCTTTTGTGTCCATGTAGTAACGAAATCCACAAGCCATCAAGTTACAGCAGTATGTATGGAACCTCAGTTTATGCCAAACGACTGACTCAAAACACTCGCACGATAGAGCCGCTGAGCTGCTGCAAGAAATAAATTGCAGGAAAGCAAAAAGGAATCACATCCATCAATCATTCTGTTCATTGCTGTCGACTCTAGAAGTGGTGTCCGCGTTTGGTGACCAACCAAAATTGTTAGAGTGGCGTTCCATACAGAAAAAGGTAACAAAGAACCCGATAACCTATTGGAATTTGAGTGACCGTGTGATTTATTCGTGCCTAGTGACAAATAACAATTACCCCACAAATTAAAAAAACTTAATCGTCATCATCATCATATATCTTTCATGGAGTTGGACCACTTGTTGACCCATTTCGGTCTCACGTATCCAGAAGTCTCCTTAAAGTTCTTCCCTGATTCCTTCTGCCAGTTGGGGAGTAGTGTTTCATTACCCTACTTTTCATATAATTCTCAGAACTTCGCTTCAAAATAGCCTAAATAATTAAGATTTAAATCTTCTGGAATGTGACGCCTGGTAGTTTGGTTGACAAGTATTATCATTTCAGGGAAATCTGCTGTCTCTAACCTTCAGGATAAAAGTTGGTGGGAACAGGTTTCTTGGAAACGTTAATAAGTATCGAACAAACTCAATGACGTCACATAACAGAAGCATCATAACTATCTGTCATCTCGCATGCATGCTGCCACAACACCCAACTTGTACAACGAAATTAATCTGTGATTATTTCTAGTGTGACTTTAGCAAGGAATATATAGTTCCCTGATGATGGTCTTAGGACCGAAACATGTCGGAGCGTTTTTAATGTTTTAATGTGTAAATTTTATATATGTGCGGTGGTTGGTGTAATAAATGAGTAACTCGACAACATGCACGGCGTAACAATAAAAATATAATATTACTCTTCGTTCCGGAGTGCTGCAGTATATCAAGTAATAGTAAAGAGTCCTGCAGCTTTTACTTGCAGACACTTTTTTCCGTGTTGTTACTCATTAACTGTTTTTCTACCACAGACAAACTACATGGGGAATCAACTGTCATTCAGTCTTCATAGCAGAGTGTACTGTCTAATATTTAAATTACATTAGTAAATTGGTGTGAATAAAAGCGATTTTGTTATTTAAAATTACAATTCTGAATTTCTTTGTTTGTACTTTGAAAGGAACAAATTAAATATGTTATATACTTGGTAAATATGACTATGTAATAATACATGTTAATGAAGTTACTTCCTTTTCCATTGCCAAAAATTGCATATGAAATTTAAACAATAAAAATTACGTAATTTAATTGGCAGTTTATAAGTCAGTGCATACTGTCAATGCAGTGTGGTATAATTTACAGTCCAGTAGGGCAACGTAACCACATTTGGGTCTTTAAATAACAAACAGCAAATATTTATTTTTTTATTTGCATGGAGATTTCCTAATTTCAGAAATTTTACTTCAAGCATGGATTCAATAGAACAGTTTATATGTAGAGAATCATAACATTGTTAATTAATGGGAATCATTTAAAATCAATCAGAATAGCGGCACAGTACATGCTGTAGGAAGCACTACAATACCTGGATGAAGGATCATTTTTGAAATCCCATACAGGATTTAGAAGTATGGATATTGAATTTATAAAAACAAAGAAATTCAATTTGAAGTCACTGCTATTGAGTTCACCTGGTCATTATTGCAAACAATTGAAACTATACTAAAATTGTTCCATCTCAGTAACAATGGAATGCATGTTGAAGTAATCTCGAATGGATTCAGCTGGTCATTTTTGCAGGCAAATAAAATGTCCTAGAAGCATTCTTTCTCGGTACTCTGTGAAATGCTGAGTAGTAATGCCTGCTACATTCGAAGTGGATCCAATTAAACCATATCTGATTGAAAACGCGAATATGGCAATAGAAAGCACAGGGCTAACAACATCGCAGATACAGAGCCGTAAAAACAACTCTTAAGTTAATGATCATTAAGAAAATAATCGCTGTTTAATCTGAAAATCGTAATATATGCAGAAATACAGTGCCTGTGTGGCGTAGTGACAAGGATAAGATATAGAACTCGAGGGAACGTGGTTCGATTTCCAGCAGAGGTAAGAATATTTATCTCTTTAATAACATCGAGAATGACAATGGACCCCAAACAGCCTTGTGTTCAGCGGGTACCGGTTGACCTCTACGTGGGTACAGCGAAAGGTGTGTCAATGTGCCGAGGTAAGAGTCAAACGTAAGACTTTATGACACGTGCTGGGACAGTTTTACCCTTGCCTTTACCTTTACCTATAAATATACTCTGCACTACAACACGGTGTTTTTAGGTGTTCTGGCAAGTGTTTTACGTAGTTACCATGGCGCCCTATACAGTGAACGACCTTATTATCCGCAGTCTTTGATTTTGTGTAGTATCATCTACGGTCAACACACCCTGGCCGGAAGAGACCTCAGTCAAGGACATCAGAAGAAAAAGAATTCGAAGATTTTGAAGAAAATAAGTCGTGTTGAGATACTCGCTCTTCTGGGATGTTGCCGCAGCGTAGATTGGTAGATAATTACCGACGTTTCAGGATAAACTATCGGTCCCATATTGAAGGGTCAAGCAGTTCGAGAGGAATCATAGGTGGGTGAAATGGCGGTATAAGGACTGCCCTAAACACAGTTCATATAAACACCGCGTGCCACAGAATCTGGCGAAAGAAAGATTGATTCAAATATTTGTAGAATTATTGTCCAGTAATGCTTTTAAGTTCATAAGCAGAGCGCCTGGTTGTGAGACGGCTATTTAGCAGTTACACTGCAGACTTCTTGCCGGGTGGGGGGGGGGGCAGAACTAGTTTAAATGTCGACCGAGCTACAGGCTATATTTAGTGAGATCCTCTGTAGTTTACCGCACTGTTCCCAACATATTGCCGGCATATTTGTTTCAAATACTACACAATCACACGTTAACACGTTTTTACCCAATGAGCCCTCACGATCACCTTCCCATCTTATTTGATAATGACTAGTAAAATACCGATGAAGGACCTGGCAAATAATTCCTTTTCTAGGAATACAAACGCGGTTCAAACAGCGTCGGTATCAAGCAGGTTGGTGTGATATTAACTCTGTACTTGTATAGTTCTAGGCATCCGGTTCGAATTTCAGCGAGACCCTTGCTAACTGAATGAGTTTTTGCGTAGTTTTCATCAGTAACTCTCAGACTAGTGACGGGAGAGTTACTCCATTACGCCATGACCAGTTTCTTCCGAAAACATTCCAGGTCACTTTATCAAACCACGCTATAGTCTTGAATGCTCGGGCTAGTTTAGTACACAAAGATGAACTATTATTATTATTATTATCATCATCATCATTATAATTGTCATAATTATCATCATCATAAAAGTCCGTCATTGGACACCATCATTTACCAGTTCCATTCACCAAACTTCTTCACGACCTACTGCCTTCTAAGTCCATCCTCCCACATTTTTCCATTCCTCACGTGCAATTAACAGAACCTCCTCACAAAAGTCTGCAGACATTTCTGCTCTCCCTATAACAGCTACTTATCCACAAGTTCCATTTTACTGAACCAAGAGGTGTAGGTGTACCATTCAAAAAGATCCCCATTATCTAATATCCTTAATTCGTTTTTCTTTTGATTTCTGTTTGCAAAGGCTTAAGTATTTCCTCAACACTCCGTTTTCAAATACACGCACTAAACAATAGATTCAAAGAAGAAAGCTATTCCTGTTTGCAAATTCTACCTTAGAAGTGAGTTTGTCCATTAAGATCACCTTCATCGCAAGTAAAGAATCTAAGTTTGCTCATGAAACATTCAGTATCTGTGTAGTGACCTCTATTTATAACCCGTCTTTGATTATGGACGGTTTGTGAAAAATGTGTTGACATACTCAGGGCAAAAACTTGCCTGTATTCAGGCGATATTGATTTCGTTACTGAGCGTGATGATTGTTGCTTCTTTTATTAGTGGTATATCGCGTCACGTGATTGCTAACGACGGTTCCATTATAATGACAAGATGATGTTTTGGGGGGCCCTATGATTGATGGAAGTCTCCCATGGATCCTGAAAAGACTTCCACATTTTAGAGGGCTGACAAATTATAGATTCCTTTGACAGGCACCTAAGTACTTTTATGATTTTTATTGACGCAATTTGACTTTCAAAACTCATCCTTTTATAATTTTCATAGAAGGCCTTTTTTAACTTTTATTTATCCACCTCTTTTTAGTTCGTCCACATTCTGTTTATCATTTTACCTTCTGTTTTGCATGTTTCTATCCCCCTCCCCTTCTTCCCTCTTTCTTTTATATTTTTTTCTTTGAATTCTTAAGCAAAACGAAACGGAATGCAAATGCGGTACAAGAATATTGTAGACTCTTTTTTGCGTCTTTATTTCCTAACGCATTGTTTTCATTGCTATTAAACGACTAACCTAAAGTTGGATACTGTTCTGAGTAGTTTCATAACTGCAGTGCAGTCTCGATTCTCCGAGTCCCGAACAGTCGAGCTTCTGCTTTGTCTGAGGCAATCCGCCCTAGTCTAGGTCGTTCCTCTTGAGCACATGATCAAGGTGAACTGCGTGTCTCTGTTTTCGGGCGTGTCTTACAGATGTTACTGTACTTTGAATGCAATATCAGTACCAAGACACGTACGACATTATTTTGAAACTGTTTCATTACAGGGTATCCTCCAAAATGTTTCGACCACATATGTGACCATCTTCAAGGAGGTATAAACACGAATACAAATACAATTACGTGTCAGAACCATTCCACCACTAGAAGTAGTTATATAGTCAGAGCAAAAATTCAACAGCTAACAAGTAATTGCGTAATATATCTGTGGCCGAAACATGTTGGAGGATACCCTGCAATAAAACTATTTCGGAATTCTATTTGGCGTTCAGGTGACCGTGCATTGTGATGAATTCTTATAATAAAATCAACTCGATGAACTAATTTCTCAAATTCATTTTTATAATAAAACTCTACATGTTTCGGACAGTTCCTCTGTCCATCGTCATGAGTTTTTCACTGTACATATAGCAATGGTTTACGTCATACAGGTTTGCCGATAGCTTGCGAGCCGGATCAGGACGGAGGTTTTTATTACGGAATAAAAATAACGCCTTTTGTGGAGACCACTTCTACCCTACCGTCCGTCTGTCCATCTTCCTCTCTGTCTGTGACCTAGTTTCAACGACTAAACTGATTGCAAGATTTTCATGAAATTCATTACAAAAAGTTGTTTAGCAAGCGTGAATTTTGAAAAATTTCTGACGGCTATACATCACGTAAGGGCGGAAATAAGCTTCTACGCATGCTTTCCATATTTCTTGACCCATCTGGGTGAAATTCGATACAGGAGATTTTCACATAAGTTAATTGAGCAAACGTGTTTGTTATAAATCTTTGTCGGGTGAGGCACGCATTAGATGAGGCACTTAAAGCCATCTTGCCCATACTCTCTACATGTTTTGTCAGATTCTGAAATACTTACGTTACGGAATATTTTCAAAAAACCCCGTTGGGTATTTGTTAGTTTTCTGGATATCTACTCTTTTATTTATTTATTTAGGGGCGTCAGTGAATTTCTTTCCATACTTTGCACACTTTGTGTCACATCTGGATGGAAGTCCATACAACAGATCTGCACAAAATGCTGTTAAGCACTTACGAATTTTGTAAAAGTCACCCCACGGAGGGTTTTAATTTTCTTATACAGCAGCACTTACCGTGAAAACATGTCACAGTTTTAACCCCTCAGTAAAACCTGTGTACGACGTCACAGAATGCATCATTTGCAATTTTGTTAGTAACGGAGAAGGATCTTGTTTTGTGTGCAACAGGAAACAAATTTTGTATTCAGTTCAGAAATTACGTAAATGACATTATTAAAAGGGTGGGGTTCAGTCATTCGTCTCTACTATATAGGACAACTTGATTGATCTTAGACAATGTGTGAGGAAATGTATTGTAATCAATCATGATACAAATTTCCTTGCATGTGTAAAATGAACAAAGATTTTTTATATTCGTATGTCCGTGCATCGTTAGTATGATTTATTAATTACAACCAACAAGGTGCAACTATTTTTGATTCTTTATGTCTAAAAAGGCTATACATGTTTCGGGCGGTTCCTCCGCCCATCATCAGGAGCACATAACTGTACATTCAGCTTCAGGTATTGTCAACCAGTACTGCTACAGGCTGGTATCCACGATACCAGCCTGTAGCAACAGTGGCGTACCCAGGGGGGTTGGGGGTTCAAGCTCCCCCCCCCCGAAATTCCGAAGGCCCTCCAAAATCATGCCAAACTCAACCCGATTGTGAAAACTGTTAAAAATTGCTGAATTTAGGAAGCCGAAACCCCAAGATTTTCGGAAAAAGGGCAGTAAAATTCTAAAACTAACTAGGTTCGCAATTGTTTTACATTAGGAATGACAAATAAATTGGTTGTCATCATAAATAGTCTTAAAGTAAAAAAATTAAGAAAATTTTACTATATGGAATTAAATATCTTGTACCAAATTACAGCTGCCTCCAGAACCCCTGACTAGGGGGCTACCGCCCCCAGATCCCCGTTCTCTCCGTCCTCTGTCCTCAACTGAATTTGTTCAACCTCCCCCGAACAAAATTCCTGGGTACGCCACTGCTTAGCAGTATTGGTTGACAAAACCTGAAGCTGAATGTACAGTTACGTGCTCCTGATGATGGGCAGAGGAACCGCCCGAAACATGTAAGAGCCTTTTAGAAATAAATAATCAAAAATAGTTGCATCTTGTTGGTTGTAATTAATAAATAAAGATTTTCTCGTGGATCCTTATGTACATATTAAACAGACCAACACTGATTACGTTGCTAAGTCGAGGTAGCGTCAACATGTCCGCTCAAGATACCAAATAATATAATAACAAGCACACAGATCATCCTGTGTCTCGAACTTGGCCCATTACCAACACCATAACCGAAGTGTGCAAAGGCTCTAATGACCTCATTAATCTCATGAAAGTGTACAGATAACGGCAGTGCTGCCCGGCTCTGCCGAGAAACTGTTTTTTTTTTTTATTTATAGCGGTACAAAGATTTCGGACCAAAATTGAAAACCGCCAGAAGACCTGTTAGTGTCCACGGTAACACCCAATGGGAAGAGTCTATCTGAAACAGATCATTGATAGTAGAATTTTACTCAGACGTGAGGTATAAAAAATGGTAATCGATGTTTAAGGAAATGACGGGGATTTATTTTGAGAATAAAGAGCTCTGTGTAGACAAAATGACGAGATTCTTCATGATGCTGTAGGTGGCACATACAGGACACTGCGCACTAAAATTTGATAATTAAAGAAAAAGGTAAAGCAGTCCCGTTACAGGCCTGGAGTGGCCCAGAGGGTTCCAGGAAGTTAAGGTTCCCAGATTTCATGACAACGGCACAGGATGGTGGTAAGGTTGTCAGCCCTACGCACCGGCCGCCTTTACCCCCAAGGAAATGCTCCTGGTACTCATTTCTGTTAGAGGTTGAGTCGACCCCAGGGCCATAGCGCGATCGGAGGGATTTTATGTCAATGAAAAATTCCATTGACACCAGCTGGGATCGAACCAGCGACCTTCCGATTTGTAGCACAGCACTTTAACCACCTTGCCACCGCGGTCCCCAAAATTTGGTAATTAGTGCAGAATAAATCAGGAAGATGAATCTTACCGTTGGTATTTATTTAAGACAATTTCGAGCTGGTACGAATTGCAGTACCTTTCACTGACATAAAATTCTTCCGATCGCACTATAGCCCTGGGGTCGACTCAGCCTCTAACAGAAATGAGTACCAGGAGTATTTCCTGGGGGTAAAGGCGGCCGGTGCGTAAGGCTGACAACCTACCACCGTCCTGTGCCTTTGTCACGAAATCCGGGAACCTTAACTTCCTGGAACTCTCTGGGCCTGTCCAGGCCTATAATGGGACTGATTTACCTTTTTTACGAATTAGGGTAAAAAGGAAAATACGTACCGTTATTTGGAACAATTTTTGCACAGGCCTCAACAAAATGGTAGAAATGACAGGACATTATTATCGCTGACGACCTACTATCCGTATTTTTTGTTTTTATGAATGTCAGTGTACGTTTGTCCACCTTAACCCTCACAACTTACGTACAGTCCCCGACTGACGCGGTAGTTACTCTCCAGAAGTCACGGTGCAGTTCCTTTTTCGTGGAAGTAGGACTTTAATTACATAAGGTCAGTTATACATGTATATACAACGTAAAAGTGTTCCCGTTACAGGCCCGGTGTGGCCCAGAGGGTGGGTAGAGGTATAGCTCTACTCTTCCATGACCGCGGCACTAGAAGGGGGTGAGTGATCAGCAGCACGCCCCGGCCGCACTTTAC
>Ga0123352_10009591_pt1 | contig 15145 bp, 15 predicted proteins | sample TergutLab28metaG_FD_89700 | JGI IMG/M metagenome (GOLD analysis project Ga0123352, IMG submission 89700) | Labiotermes labralis P1 segment gut microbial communities from Petit-Saut dam, French Guiana - Lab288 P1 | ecosystem: Host-associated > Arthropoda: Insects > Digestive system > Gut ... | reverse complement strand
CAACGGATATAACAACAGGTGAGTTCTTGAGAATTGACTTATTTCAGTATAACAAAATTTCACTATAACAAATTAATTTCTGAGGTCCCCAAAATTTCGTTATACTGGTATTCTACTGTATATTGTAACATAGAGCAGCAGCTCCTGGTAGCGTGACAAACCACAAGGCTCGTGACATCATGGCTTGAGAACCTTCCCATGCAAGGAGATAGAACATTCTAGTGTGCCAATCGCTTTCAGAAGAGTAACTGCGACAGACTTCAATAATTGAGAAAGACATGAGTGGCATATGAGACCAATGTTCAGCAGGACATTCATTCTTCTGCTCACATGCAAAACTGCGTGAGGCATAGCAGTGTGCGAGTATTGACAGCAGAGCGAAGGTAGATCATGAGTGTTCATCAGAACTGCAGAATGCAGTGCAAGCAGAGGAGTGTATCTGTGAAGTACTATGTCGAGACCATTGTAAGGACTATGAGCTCAGAGTACTGCTGTATGAATACAGAATTGTCTGTTGAGAGTGGGACTTGAAATTCTGGTGAACTGTTCTGTGTTCATTACTGTTTGAATTGTTCTAACTGCAGTGTCAATAAACACTGTTATTTGTTAAATGAAAGGCTTACCTGTTACATTTGGTGTTAGTTTGTGGGATAAGAAATATGGAGGCGGCACTGCAGGTAATTATGGAACAATTAAAAGAACTAAGTGCAGGACAAAGTGTGTTGAAAAGTGAAATAAATACCACCACTGCAGAATTAAAGATGGACATGTGTGCAATTGGTACCAGACAGGAGGCACTGAATAGTGACGTGTGCAAAGGTAAAGTCTGACATGAGCACAATAGCAGCTGACCTCATAACTCAAGTGCATGCCATGGAAAACAAGATGGGCAATTGCATGAGTGCAATCATGGAGCTCAAAACACAAATAAGTGACTGGTGCACTGACAAAGCAGAACTAGAAGAGAGGCTTGATAAACAACACAAAAATTTCACCTCCATGGTTGAACAAGAGACCTGGAACCTGCAAGAACTTGAGTCCCAATTAGCAGCGATGGAAGCTCAAACCAAACGTGCAAGTGGTGGCGGTCCAGGGGCCAACAACACTACAGTGAAACTACCGAAATTTGACAGTGCAATATCCTGGGCAGTATTTCCCTGACAGTTTGAGACTGCGGCAGTCCAAAATAATTGGACACCAAATGAGAAAGCTGCTCATCTTTTAAGTGTGTTATAGGGCCAAGCTGCTGACATCCTTCACACTGTGCCAGCTGAGGCGATGTATGAGACATTGTTGGGGCACTACGGGACTGTTTTGGTGACCACCAGCTAGTGGCAGATTAATGGTGACAGCTTAAGGCCAGGGTGGGGGGGGAGCAGCGAGATGTTGGAGTTTGCCGCAGCCGTGGAGCTGCTGGCACACTCAGCCCATGTCAGGCTTCCCGTCCCCTTTATTCAAACACAGGCGCCGCCCACGCAGTAGCCATCTGCTAGAACTGGGTCAGGAGAAGGTGATATTATTGAGACCTGGCACCCAACCAAAACCTTCCAAGTTCTCACTGGTCAGAGACGAAGTAATTCCGGCTCGATGTGAGAGGGTGGTGATGGCAAGGTTTGAGGCACCTCTGGGGGCAACCAATATCCTAATCAAACCCAGCCAGAAGAGTTACCGATACAGCCGAAAGTACCTGCCTGCATCATGAATGTGACTAACCAGGACGAGGTGCTGAGTGAAGGCACCACTATAGGACATGGAGAGCCAGATGCGTGGGCCGCAGCCATCGATGACCAGAAGCATGAGCCACGATGGAAGCAGGGGCTCTGCAAACAACTCAGGGAAGTGATAGCTGGTGCCAGACCCAACGTGACCCTCTGAGAAACCTAGGCATTGGAGGAGCTCATTGCTGACTATCAAGACGTCTTAGAAACAAAGAGCAGTGACCACAGGCGCACAGAGAAAGTATGCCATAGGATCAATACCGGTGATGTCCGACCCATTTGCCAGCCACCATGAAGACTCCCTTTAGCGAAGCAAGCAGAGGTGAATGACATGCTGGAGGACATGAAGAAGAAAGGAGTGATTGGGGAGTCATAAAGTCCTTGCTCATCACCTGTGGTTCTCGTCCGGAAGAAAGATGGCAGCCTTTGCTTCTGTGTAACTACAAAAGACTGAATGATGCCACAAAAAAGGACTGCTTTCCACTCCCAAGGATTGATGACACCCTGGACATGCCGGCTGGAGCAAAGTGGTTCTCCACACTGGACATGAAAAACAAATACTGGCAGGTGGCACTGCATCCGGAAGACAAAGAAAAGACAGCATTTTCCACAGGACAGGGGCTGTGGCAATTTAGACTTTCTAAGGCTCCAGCAACATTTGAGCAATTAATGCAGTCTGTCCTGAGAGGTCTGACTTACGATGCCTGCCTAGTATACATGGATGATATCACTGTCACTGGCCATACATTTCAAGAGCAACTCGACAATCAGCAGAAGGTGTTGCAAAGGCTAAGAGAGGCCCACCTGAAATTGAACCCCGAGAAATGCCAGCTGTTCCTGAAGGAGGTATGATACCTGGGTCACATCGTTTCGCCGTCAGGAGTAACCATAGCCCTGAAAAGGTGGAAGCTGTGAAGATCTGACAAAGAATGACTGACAAACACCAGCTGAGGAGTTTCCTGGGGCTGTGTACGTACTACAGGTGGTTTATCTCCAGATTCGTGGATATAGCTAAGCTGCTGACCAGACTGACTGAAGAGAAATGGACATTCAAGTGGTCCACAGAAGTGGAGACCGCTTTCCAAGCACTGAAAGAGGCAGTGCGTACGGCACCTCTCCTGGGCTACTTGTGACCAGGGGAGAAGTTCTTCTTCGATACCTATACCAGTAATGTGGGGATTGATGGAGTACTGTCCCAAGTACAAGACGGCAACAAACGGGTTATGGCCTACTTCAGCAAAACTCTGTCAAAGGCCCAGAGGATCTACTGTGTGACTTGTCAAGAGTTGCTGGCAATTGTGAAGACACTGGAGCATTTCCACAACTATCTGTATGGTCAAGAGTTCCACTTATGCTCCGACCACTCTGCTGTGACCAGGCTGATAAGCTTTAGAAATCTGGAGGGACAGACAGCTCGATGGGTTCAGCGTCTGCAGGGGTACCACATCCAAAACACTGTCAAGGCATCAAGCAAGCACACCAATGCAGATGCCCTTTCCAGGTGCCATGCCCTGAGCAGTGCTCCCACTGCCAAAACGTGGAACAATGGGCAGATGGCCAAAGGGCGCGGATAGTAGCTACTGCCGCTACTAATGGCTGGGACGGACAAGCCCTAAGGAAGGAGCAGTTGTCAGACAACTTTGGGCCACTAATGCTGGAGATGGAGGCTGGACAATGCCCTGAGTGGAAGGATATCAGTGACTGGGGTCCCATCTACAAAAGCTATTGGGCCCTGTGGAAATCCCTCACAGTGAGAGATGGAATGCTGGAACATGACTGGGAGTTGGCTGATGGAACGAACAAGATTGCCCAGATAGTCATCCTCCGCAGCAAGGTGAAGGAAGTACTGGTGGAGATGGACAGAGCCACATCCGGAGGACATCTTGGAACTAACAAGACCATCGACAAGGTCCGGCAACGTTACTATTGGTTGCACTTAAGGGTTGACATAGAGAGATAATGTCAACAGTGTGACACCTGTGCCGCCAGCCAGGGTCCCAGAACAAAAATCAGGCCTGATACACCAAAACGTAGGGGCACCCTTAGAGTGGATCACAACTGACAGCGCTGTGTCTTTCCCAGAGAGCGACAGGGGAAGCAGATATCTCCAGTCTACTTCACCAAGTGGCCAGAAGTTTACGCCATTCCCAACCAAGAGGCATCGACAGTGGCAGATGCCCTGGTGAACAATTTCTTCTGTCACTTCAGCATCCCGATGAAGCTGCACAGTGACCAGGGCCGGAACTTTGAATCCAGGCTAATGCAGGAGGTCCTGGATTGACTGGAGGTCAGCAAAACTAGAACTATACCCCTACACCCACAGTCAGATGGAATGGTGGAACACTACATGAAGACTATTGAGGAGCACCGGAGGAAGGTGGTCTCTACTCACCAATGGGACTGGGATGAGAGGCTATCCACATTCCTGCTGGCCTACCGAGCATCAACACATGAGACTACAGGCGTGACGCCTTCCAGCATGGTGTTTGGGCGGGAGCTTCGCTGTCCTGTGATCTCATATTCGGAACTCCCCCAGACAAGGAACAGTCGATGCAGACTATAAAGCCAACCGTGTTGAACAACTACACGACATCCACCACTTGGCCTGCCAGCACCTGAAAGTGGCCAATGACCAGATGAAGGCATGCTATGACCAGCTGGCCAACTTGGCTGGTTTTCAAGGCAGCGACAGAGTGTGGCTGTACTGCCCTACCCGGAAGAGAGGAAAATCACCCAAGCTGCAGACATGCTGGGAAGGCCCCTACATCATCACCTGGATCGTCATATACCAGATTCAGTGGCATCCCAGGGCAAAGATGATGGTCACCCACCTGGACAGACTGGCGCCATACGTGGGGGCTAATCGGGATGAGTAGCCTTGAGGATGGAGCAGTGTAACATAGAGCAGTAGCTCCTGGCAGCAGGAAGACCTGCAAGGCCTGTGATGTCATGGCTTGAGAACCTTCCTGTGTGAGAAGGAGATAGAACATTCTAGTGTGCCAGTAGCTTCCAGAAGGGTAACTGCGACAGTCTCGAATAATCGAGAAAGACATGAGTGGCATATAAGACCAGCATTCAGCAGGACATTCATTTTTCTGCTCACCAGTGAGATAGTGTGCGGTGTATGAGTATTGACGGCAGAGCGAAGGTAGATCGTGAATGTTCATTGGAACTGCACAGTGCAGTGTTAGTGGATGAGTGAATCTGTGAAGTACTGTGTCAAAACGACTGTCTGGGCTATGAGCCTGGAGTACTGGTTGTATGAGTACAGAATTATCTGTTGAGAGTGAGGCTTGAAATTCTGGTGAACTGTTATGTGTTCATTGTTGTCTGAATTGTTCTAACTGTAGTGTCAATAAACACCGTTATTTGTCAAACCAAAGGCCTACCTGTTACAATATGTTAAGAAAGGCTCTAGATATGGGCATCTCTCTCCATGGGAGGACCTTTACATCTGAGGTGAACCTGGAATCAGGAGTGGGGGTTCATATACTGTTGACTTTGAATGATGAATGAAGGAGGGCTCTAGGAATGGGGCATCTCTCTCCAAGGGGACTTCACGAAGGGGACCTGCAGAGAGGGCTTCTTTACTGGGACCCTGAAAGATATGTTAAGGCTCTGGAATGGGCATCTGTTTCCACAGGGGCCCTGCTTTTGGGGAACACAGAGGGATGCTTTTTCTTAGGGTCTTTGAGATAAAAAGATATATCAAGAGACATGTAAAAATGCCCTGTAAGCAGGTATCTCTCTCCATAGGGACCCTGATGGGGAATCTGGATGGGATTTGCTTGCCGGAACTTTTTGAGAGAAAAGGAAAGTATATCTGGGTTCCTTTCTTGGACCCAGAGGAAATTAAGATTTTAAGTCTGGGGGCCATCTGCAACTTTGGTAAAGGGACAGGGCTTTATTGAACTGATATAAGATTATGAGGCATAAAGGGCCTGTCTATTAGGCCTAGGTGCATCAGGACCATAAGGGTTCGAACCAAATGTTAATCAATCAATACATACATATATACATACACATATACTCACCTTCTACAATGATCTCATCACCATATATTATTTCCACTGGTAGTGCATTTTGACTGTTAAAATCAAACACAGTTGGGACAGCTCCCTTACTTAGCCTTTGTCTAGAATCATCAGCAAACTGACTGTGTATGAAATGATCAGAGCACACAAAATACTGCTGACTCACTGTGGCATGAGGCTTGTCCAAAAGGTCAAGACGTCTACAAACCAACAGCCAATGCCGGCACCTTCAAATAGAAGTACAAGTGTATTAATCTGCTGAATTATTATACTCAAAGACTACAAGACAATCAGAATTTAACAAACCTGTCCTCAGAAGATGGGAAATTGAAGAAGACTTTATCAGAACATGATGCTCCAACATTATTGCACCCAGGTACAGCACACTGCAATGGCTGTACAGCTGTGGCGCCCTCTTTTGGTTCAGTTTCTTCACCAATGCTTATATCTGTATGGAATAAAACACCATGTCAGGCACAGTGACTTTAATTTAATGCAGTTCTGAACACTACAGCTGTCATGGGAAAAGCCCCAGTGGACGCAAGCTTTTTATGTGATGAGATACTGTGCCTGGTGAGAACAATATGGGAAAGACACTGTACAATGACTGCACTGTTTTCTCCTCCAGTAACCACTACATTTACTCGAATACAAGATGACACAAATGTGAGGCAACCTTATTTTTCTATTAAAACACACACACATACATAAAGAATTTCAGTTCTTAAAACATTTAATAATTGCTACTGCACACTTTTGGCTGTTTGAAAGCAGCACTTCAAAACAATATGTTTATTTCTGATTTGTATGTGCATAGAGGGTTCAGTCTTCTGGAATGTGACACTGCATAGTTTTAAACAAACAGAGCATTTTGGTTGTGAGGGGTTAAGTAGTGTATTCTTCTTGGCCTGTTTAACCCCTGACAATGAAGATGCTGCTGTTCTTTGAAACATTAGAATGACTTATGCAATGACACAGCATCACATCTTCATAAGGTTCATCTGAACATGTGCACAGCACAACACAAAAATGGGGTTTGGAGTGTGGCAGCAGAGTACATATTTTTTTGAATGTTAAAAACACAGCACAAAACTTACATGTAACTGCACCAGTGTATGATAATACAAACTCAAAAATCCAATCATAAAATGGCAAAATATCCCATGTGTTACTTACAGCAACAAAGCGTACACAGCAAAGTTGTGTTTTACGTTGCAGTGAGGTTCCTGACATAATGCATATATCAGAACACTCCTTTGGACACTCATATTCCCCCTCCCTTACACAAGTAAAACTAATCCTAGATGTAGTAGTATATGTATGTATGCATGTAGTTTAAACTGTTTTTACAAGGAAAATAGTATGAAAACAGTAAAACAGCAAACACAGTACTCCATAGCATACAACATATACCAACCAGAATTTACGAGCAATAACATGTAGGGTCCAGTGAATCACTGTCTTGAGAAGTCAATGTTGACTCCTCTTCCTACATTCTTTCAAAATGTGGTTATTAGTAGCCATTCTTATTCATGTTTGAACCCAATGTGCACTTCTTGATATCACTTTAAATCCCATTTCGGCGCCCAATCGACTTTTCTACATTATTTGACTTTTAATTTATTTTTTGTTGCTGGTCCCGTATACATGAATATATGTAAAAATGTCCATGTGAAACCCACCCCAACTGTAATCTGAAGAAATCACACATTCAATGTAAACAGTAACTAAAATATATGTAAGGAAGCTCATACAAACCATCAAAAAAATATTCTGCAACGATTTGGTCATCTGTTATTTTCTTCCCTTTAAAATTCAACTGTTCAAGATCTAGTTGAATGCCAGATTCATTATTGATTTTTGTCTTTAAATCATGGAAAGTATCTTCAGGCTTTACATCAATTGTGATGCTCTCACCACTCACATTTTTTAATATTATCTTCATGCTGAAACAATAAATTTCTGACTTACAACTGTGAAAGATTAGTAACATCAGTATTTCTTGCAGACTGTGGTTTTGTGAGCAGCTGTATTAAATGTTTGGCACAGAGTTTCACACAAAAATGTTACACCACTTTAATTTGTCCTGAGTGCCTTTCCCTTCAAGCTAGTGTAACCTGTCTGAACAGGAAGTGTTCTTAGAGTTAGAACTGCTCAACTACACACCACATTATTACCAGCACTTGCACACAATAAAATGACAATAAATGTTATATAACACATGGAAATACCTAAAACCACAAATACATACTCCATGCCAAATCCTCAGCACTGAAAAATTTACCACATTTCTCAACATAATCAGAAACATGGACTAGGGTCAGACAACAACCCAAGAATCAGAGGCAACATACAACAAAACAACTGAATAATAATGTAACCTAACCTAACCCTACATAGACAGGAGAATCAGATGGCAAGGAAAATAATTAAACAACTGAAGAGCAACCTAACCTAACCTAGCCTAACCTGACACAAAAACTACAAGCAGAGGGGAATAATGAAACATATGAATTAAAAGCTACAACACAGTCAATGATGCTAATGCCATCAGTGGACAATCACAAGAACATGACACTACTCATTATAAGATGTTCAAGGTGAAAACCTGAAATAACTGAATTACTACCTACAACACAACTGATACTTACAACATTAGTTGATTATCACAAAAATGTGAAAGTACCAACCTTACAATGTTAAAATTGAAACATGAGTGGTGTGTAACTAATGCAGTAGAGCTCTGGTGTTATTTTCACTGAAACTTAGGCATCTAGAGGGTGAGTTACATGCAATTTGCTGAAGTTTACAAACTTAAGCCCTTGTCAACAAGTAGGAGACCCATTAAGTTACTACATCCATATGACTGGCAGCAATTAATAATTCCAGAACTCTTTCAGTATTATATTTATATTCAGCCTTTCAACCTTTTAAAGACTAATATCAATCCTAATAATATTGAAAATTTGGTCCGTACCTCATGGGAAACAAACTGCATCTCCATCATAAAGATAAACTGGCTACTGCCACTTAGGGAAATAATCTGTTTACTGTGGGCACCATACAAAATGCATAAATACATTCAGTACATAAAATAAAAAGCATCTAAATGTTAAATATGCTAGTACCCACAGCACCCACTGCACTTCAAATGGACAACACATTAAGGCCATTGTAACGTCTCATTTACTCCCCATTTATCTCAAACCACTGCACTGACACTGACTGCCATAAAACAGAGGGGGATGCTACATAGCTTCAGCAACTGACAGCATTATTACATAACAGTAAAAAAATAAACAAATGAAACTGTTTGGTAAACTCAGTGAGTTGGCAGGCAACATTTTCTGATGGTACATACCGTCTGATTATGGTTTGCTGACTATAATATGACATGCCATGTTTCTACTTTTGTGCATTCTGCCAATGCTACAAGAATGGAAAACTAGTTTTAGTTCTTTAAAAAAGTTATAACGAAGGATCTGTGGGTCCCCTACAATGTACCATGTTTCACTTTATGGCTCTGAATGTAAAGAATCACAGAACACGGCATGTTTAGTCATCTCTTACCATCAGTCATATGCTCAACGCACTAAATATGTAAAATTAGAACTTTACTTGTGCCTTTGTATGCCAATATACAACATGGTTGGGGGGGGGGAGCCATGTAGAATATATGAACTTGGGAGTGAAAAGCAGCAAAATGCACTTCACAGTTTGTCTCTGTTACATCCTACTGTTACCATACACAGAACAAACAGTTCACTGCATTTATTGATTTGCTCCTCCAACATTCCATAGATCCATGAAGGAAAGAAAATCAGTTGGATATAGGACATGTCAAGATAACACATATACATGCTTGTAACAGTACATAACAAAAAAATCACATACACACAGTGGAGTCGGCATATAGCTCGCCCCATGTCCAAAAAAATAAATCACCATATACATTACATACACCAAAATACTCATTAGAAAGATAGATAAAGTGGGGTATTAATACTGACAGATCAATTAAAAACATAAAAATTCCTATAAAACAATGAATATGAAACATTAAAAGACATTAATCGGTGTTTCAGTAATTGGCATACATACATACGTATGTAAATACAGCTCAATGCACATAACAAGTCTTAGAGTGACATTAGTGAAATATGATACAATTTAAAAATGTTAAAATGATATAGAAAATACAAACACAGTAGAACTCCATTTATCCAGATTAACTGGGACAAACCATCTGGATATGCAGAAAATCTGGAAAATTGGATGTTTCTTTGAAAATAGGCTACATTGTGGTTTAAAGTGGAAAAAAAATTTCTACAAACAGCTGTTTTACACTACATATTTATTTACATACAAATTATATATTTATACATAATTCCTTATATATATATGACAAATGGGGAAAAATTTAAGCCATGTAAAGGTGCAGGACAATTACAGTACAAAAATGTTTACCCGAAGGGCCAATCTGATCTGGACAATCGGTGATCTGGATAACTAACATCCCAATATGCAGAGTTCTACTGTAATTCAAAATGATTTATTAAAGATGCAAATGTTATAAAGGAAGTAAACAGAATAAATGAATTAGAAAATAGTGTCACCATTAATCAACATCAGAACTGATGACATTAACATTAAATTAGTATAAAAGGTGTACCCCATACATTCAGTACATAACATACATGTATGAGGTTTGTTCAAAAAGTATCCGGACTGACCAAGGCACATGAAGTACATAAGGCTTACAGGGTTTTAGCCCTAATTGTCTTCAACATAGTTCCCCTTCGCAGCTACACACTTTGCCCAATGTTTCTGCCACTGTTGGGAACATTTTGCAAACTCCTCTTTTGGGATGTCTAATAGTGTCTTCGTTGAATTTAGTTTGATGTCCTCCGTTGCCTCAAACCGGTGTCCTTTCAGAACTTTCTTAAGCCTTGGGAATAGGAAAAAGTCACACGGTGCGAGATTTGGTGAGTATGGTAGCTGCTGCAACTCAGCGGTGCCGCGTTTGGCCAAAAACTGCTGCACAAGATGTGAAGTGTGTGTGTGTGGGCACATTGTCGTGGTGCAGGATCCAGTCGCCATCCTGCCAATTTTCCAGTCTTTTCAGCGAACTGATTCACACAAACGTCGCAAGACCTCCACGGAGAATTCCTTGTTAATTGTTTGCCCGTTGGAAGTGTACTCATGGTGAACGATACCCTCAGAATCAAAAAACGCCAGTAACATGACCTTTGTTTTGCTTCGCACCTGGCGCCCCTTCTTTGGTCACGGAGACGTAGGACCCTTCCACTGTGACGATTGCTGTTTTGTCTCTGGGTCATACCCATGGATCCAGGACTCGTCACCTTTCACAATGTTCTCAAGAAACTGCAAGTCTTCACATGAACTTGATGGAAATGCGTTGTTCGGTACTTTCGCACATTGTAAAAATCGTCATGACATAAACGCACTTGTTACTTCCGCGAACTACTACAGCCAACTGAGCAAACGCAGATACTTGCAACTTCTGTCATGAGTTGCTAAGACATGTACGAACATGTCATGACTGATAGCAAATACATTCCACCCAATGAACAACCACTACAATTCCAATCCAGATACTATTTGAACAAACTTCATATGCAGGTAATTACATTACAAAGCTTTAATTAAAATATGAATGAAAATATTCATCTAAAGAGTAGACAGTATGTATGTAGAAAATTTTTAGAGTTGGTTTAAATTGCTTAGAATTATCAGACACAGTCTTCATATACGAAGGAAGACTACTGAAGACTTTAATGCCTAAGCAACAGACACCTTTTTGATATCATGTCAAACTGGGTAAACGTTGGTGAAGATTAAGTTGTCTAACATTCATGCTATGAATCTCCAAGATTAATATGCACTGGTCCTAATTATTATTCGGAAAGAGGAAAAGAAAATATAAAAATTGAGATGGAAGGGGTAAGATTTTAATTCCTTAAACACCTTCCTATAAGAGGCTCTATTTTTACAGCCTAGAATAAATCTAATGATATTCTATTATAACCTAAAAACCCTTATGCTATATGAACAATTCCCAAAAGATAATAGTCAATAATTCATAACAGAATGACAATAGGAATAATAAACCATCCTCAAGAGATGTGGCACATATGGTTTCAGAGATCTCATTACATAGCAAGCTGTGCTTACGTTAGGTATAATGCAATGTTTTTATCAAACTAAACAACTAATTTAAAAGTAATTTATTACCAATAAATTTTGATAAAACCCATTTTAAACAGTTCATAACTAAAAGCAGTCAAGCAAATACTTTATGAAAATAAACAAATTAATAATACTTATAACACTAAATTTCTCAGATTAATCACTGATAGTTCTCTGTCTTGGTAAGCCCGTATTGATGAACTAACTGCTAAATTAAACAAAACCTGCTACGCAACGAGGCTGGTTAAACCATCCATGTCTTCAGAAGTATGAAGGATGATATATTTTTCTTATGTTTACTCTATTACATCATATGGCATAATTTTGGGAGGGGGAATTCTTCTCACAGCAAATATTATATTCAAATTCAAAAAGAATAATTAGAATTATTATGGGTTCTAGTAGCACAGATTTCTGTCATGAGTTGTTCAAATATTTTCTTGCCTCTCCAATTTCAGTATATATTTTATTTGTTGTTAAGAATAGAGAACTGTTTAGATCTAATTCTGATGTACAGAACATTAATAAAAGAAATATTACAACTTACATTCACCCATAGCAAATTTAACAGTCTTTCAAAATGGAGTTTATTATTTTGGAATTTGGAGTTTTTAACAATTGTCCATCAACTATCAAAGATTTATCATATGATGTGAAACAGTTTAAATTAGCCTTAAAAAGGTTTCTTCTTTGATTGTTTGGAGGAATATTTTGATCAGAGATAAATTACAGATCTTGGTCCTTTATTACTCATAATTAATACAATATTTAAATAAAGTATTTTCTTAATTAATACTATATTACAGACTCTTATATTGTTATACCACAGATCATAACTTTAATGCTAATTCCTCTGAATTATTGCTGGTCTAATGTACATATATGCTCATTCAGTTTTACGTATTGTTTTATTGGTTTGTTAAGCTACTGGCTATGACAATTTCTTTATTTTTCAAGTATTATGTATACATTCGGCAATTTATGTGACTATGTCTATATCTATGGATCTATGGAAGGTGAAAAAGTGAATAAACTGAATAAATAAAGTTTTGAGTGACGATGGGTCTGTACATATGCTTTAACTTGTCTTTTATTGTACAGCTGCACAATGTTACTGTGGACATATACATCTGGATATTTTCATGCACAAATCCTTTTGGGACAAACGATTTTCTGGACGCAACGCACTAACTATTTTAAGTGCGAAAACGAAAATAATCACAATTTAATTTGAAATATCTAATACTGAAGGATTTCTACAAGAGCGCGTCATGAATTACATAATTCAACATTAAACTGTCATTCTATCTGTATGAACATCAAATCACACACGGCGTAATCAGCAAACCATGGCTACGACACGAGATAGCTTCACAGCTCAAACAACCAGCCATTTTTATCAAACAAATAAACTTTTCACAAAGTGTCTTAGAAGCCGTGAAAATGCCGCGAACATTCTACTGCAACCCAAATCAACCATTACTTTAAAGATTCTATGCAATGTATACCATACCTTTCGGGATAAAATTGTTGCAGGTACTATATTGAACACCATCGAACCGCAATTTTAACTCTCTTTAATATCCAGCACTTACGACCATCACTTAAAATATGAACTCCACATCACTGAACCCGTAGAACGTACACAACCCAACGCACATTATCACCGAATACAGCATTACTGAATGGATAATTTTTTCATGCCGTTTTTCGGGTTAAGCTGTTGAGATGTTCAGATATTAAAAATTTCGTTATTTAAGGAAGCCTATAATTTTAAGTGACAAACATATCGGTTATACAAAAATTTATTTTGTTCTTTGATATTGTCGTATTTCGCTTCGCGCTCTGTCGTACAGTTGATCATACGGAAAATAGTCGTCTCGAACATAGTTTCCCAAAGAAAAGCTGCCCCGAAAACGACAACCAGTATCGATCATTTATAATTTTACGATTCGAGTAATATCGGTGTGCGTCGAACAGGTAATCTGTGTTCAAGCGTAACCGCATGAGGTCGAAAACATTAAAATAAATTAGAACTCAGCAGGTAGGTGAATCCTCATGGATTTTAGGAACCAAGCGTTCAGAAATTTAAACATATCGGTTCTCCAGTACTTCCCGTAGCTAGTCAGTGTGCTGTTACACCTAAAATTATGACCATACATGGATCACTAAATTGTATACTGTAATTATGAATTCATACTTTTTTCTAGCCTGATATATAAGACAGTAGTATTTTAAGGAAAGTAGACAAAATTTTGCCATAAACTGTGGTCATGTAAGTCGGCCAGGGGTGGTAAAGATATGTCTATTTCGAAGTGACTACGGACAGGAGTGCCACGAGAACAATTCGTTACTTCAAAACCAGTATTTTTATTACTTATCATTTATGGGTATCTCGGAAGACATGGCCATAGCATAAGTATGGGCCTCGGTAATTTTAAATATAATACCCTCAATCCTATGTCTCCTATTCAGTGTGTACCAGGGGCTATTTCCCAAGCGGAAAAGTAACTGGGGCTTAAGACAGACGACTTCCCTCCATCCAGGGCATAGGTTGTGAATGAGTGGAGTTACACCACTACTCCCCTTGTATATCTTCATTGCATGTACACATACCTTTACCTTCACTTTTATCTTAAGTTCTATAGAATTAAGCCTATCTGCAGTGGGCCCTACTAGATTTTCTCAATCCAGTTATGTAGTAAATGAAAGCAGTAACCCCACATATATCAGGAACGCATCTGCTGCATTTGTCACAGTTTCAACTTCCTTGCATTTAGAATATTTTTACTTTACATGCATCCACAGCAACCTAGGCTACTATGTATGGGTAAGTAATATTTCATAAAACATGTTACCCACATCCAGGACTAGATTTCTTTACAGACTGCCCCATACGTAAAAGGGACAGGACGTTAACACAGGTATAGCAGCCTACATTTCAGTATACTTCATTCTGTGTGTCACTGGTATGAAATATTAATATGGCATCAGGTATACTGGGTACAAATGGTTGACACAATCAAGCACTATCAGCACACTTCCATATTCAGTACAATAAGGGGTTATTTTGTGTTAATGTTACTAAAAAAAGTGTTATGCTGCAGCAACTAGGATCTCTTAATGGGATGTAACTTTCTACCAAGCAATTTGTATGTCAGTACAATTTTAGGTTCCTTGCAT
>Ga0123352_10009590_pt1 | contig 15147 bp, 16 predicted proteins | sample TergutLab28metaG_FD_89700 | JGI IMG/M metagenome (GOLD analysis project Ga0123352, IMG submission 89700) | Labiotermes labralis P1 segment gut microbial communities from Petit-Saut dam, French Guiana - Lab288 P1 | ecosystem: Host-associated > Arthropoda: Insects > Digestive system > Gut ... | reverse complement strand
TTATTATTTTCATGCTGTCATAGCCCACAAGTTACCCATACTTGTTTTATGGCTGTCGGTGTTGTCGCTCCCTCAATAATAGAGGTCATGGCGCACCCGCCCCGGCTTGGCATGGAAATAGAATGTATCCGTTTTGCTCTATACTGCGGCGGTGTTATCTTCCGCGCTTTCTTTTTCAATGTGCAAAGGCCATTTCATTTATCAGCCTGTAAAAGCGCATTATTGCGAATACGCTTTTACTGAATGACAAATAACCAGCCCCACAATCCGGGAAGCGCGGAGGGGTCACGCTCCCCGGTGGGCTTGGCGGCTATGCCGCCCTGTTTAAGTCAAATTGCAGAATCTTAGTAATCAGCTTTGTTTCAAGTGTACGGCGTATTTCCTCGTCAACATACATGTATGCTCTGCCGCACTCGTCATAAAGCCGTCTTGTGGATAGCACAAGTATATAGCCCTCGTAATATCTAAGGACTTTATTTATTGCGTCCACATCACCACTTGCCGCCGATTCTATAACACAAAAAGGCAACAAGTCTTTATTTCGTGTCTTATGGCCATTTCCGTGCTGATAGTTAGGGGTAGCAGATTTGCTCATATTCATTCCTCGCTTTCTAAAAATTGTTTAAGTGCTTCAATACTGCTTGTCCGCTTATAGGCCACGGTGCGCCGCGCCATGTTCAAGCGTTCCGCAATCTCTCTATCCGTCATATCAAAGAAAAATGACATTAGGACAATATCGCGTTTGTCTGCCGGGAGTGCCGTCAACGCTTCGGCAAGGTCAACATCCAAAACTCCGACACTTTCACCAAGAATGTTAAAAACAAACTCGCCCGCAAAATATTTATCTTCCACGGCCAAACTTGCTAACTCATGCGCCGACATTTCAGAGAATGTTACCTCACGTTCACCACGCTTTTTTATCGCGCTGTACAATTCGCGGGCTGTGCGTTTTAGTACGGCTTTACTAAAGCTGTCAAAGGTGTGTCTTATGTGTTCCTCATGGTTATAGGGCTTCATCTTCCTACCTCCTTTCCTGCCGGAAAGGAAGCGGAGATTATCCCCTCATATACTACTTGGCTTAAAAACGTGATTTTGGCAAAGTCAGAGCAAATAAATTTCAAATTATTTTTATTGCCGTCTGCAAAAGCCAGTAACCACACCATAAACCGGGCATAGATTTTTTCCATAGCCACGCGCTCCCTTTTCCGTTAGTTGGACTAAGCGAGAAAGGGCGGTGGGCTTCGCGCCCGGTGAGGTAAATTTCCCCCTCTTATACTACTTGGGTGGAAATTGCGTTTTTGGCAAAGAAGGAGTAAAAAAATTTGATAATAATTTTTAGCAAATGCTTCTTGTGACGTTCTGCGGCAATTAAAAAAGCCCGGACGGGTTGAGTCCGAACGGGCAGGGCGAATACTTACACAGCGAATATAATGCGCTCTACACAAAATAAAACGCAAATATGCACCAAATACTACACATTGGGGACATGATAATCCCTTTATGAGCAAAGGGCTTTTTTTAATAAATTATCCTTGTGTTTTTGAGTTAAATTGCTCTCATGGTATATAGTGGGATAGTGGTTTACTAAAACATGGGCTGGCAGTTCACCTATAAGCGCACAAAAGCCCGCTGATGATAGCGGGCTTTTTTTGACAAGTTACCTTTGAAATTATTTATGTTCGGTTTTTCTTTAGCGGCGTTGTATGCTATTCCGTGCCGCTTACGTTAGCGTATATAGATATATGATATATATTGCGCGGCACTTTATTCACCTCCCGCCGGATTTTTGGATTGTATTATTGACTGTATCGTGCCAATAATGACAGCAATATCCCTATCGTCGCATTTGCTTAAAAGGATTTGCAGTTTATTTATCAATGCGCTGTCATGTCCATTTTCGGGGTAGAATATCGTATCTGCGGAAATTTCAAGTTCCCGTATGATACGAAAGAGCAAGTCACTACTTGGGATTTTGCCCTTGTTCTCTATGGACATGAGATAATGGGTTGTAATGGACAGTTTTTCTGCCAACTGCTTTTGAGTTAAATGCTTTTCATTACGCGCTGATTTTATTACGCTTCCCAGTTTATCAGATACTTTGTGCAACTTGCTCACCCCCTTTGGTTATGGCACTACCTCATGGCCGCCGAATAAATATATCACCGAATGAATCTGTCAACACATCGAAATTCTCGCTGTATTGAAAAGTTAAATATTCCCCGCCTAATTCTAAAGACGCTTCAAAATCAAGCTGCCAACGTAATTGATTTAGCATAAGATTAACCATTTCAGACACAGCCGCAGAAGATGGAAGTTCCACACCAAGGGATTGTATAAAGTCATGATAGAAAAAATCATATACCCCTTGTCTGGCGGCAGTTTCATTGAATGTTGCATTTTCAAAATCGAGCCTTATTGTTTGGGCGTTTTCATCCACCACAAAATGGACTGTTCCAAAAAGGATGGATTCCATAAAGAAATCTATGGCTTCCCCTGTTGCTTCAATGTTAAAAAATACATCACCCATTGTATCTCTAAGGGCATTTACTAGCGGCTCAAACTCCGGCCAGTGGTTATTTTGCCCTATTGAATATTGATGATGGTAGTAACCCCAATCAAAGTTATCAAATATTAAAATGTTAGACTGATACAAGTCTACTGTGTTTCCTCTAAAATAAACCCATCTCGACATAAGACCCAAATCTTGGTCGAGAATAAGATAATAGCTGCCAGCAGGTCTATCGCTAACTATTGATGTACTAACCTCACCATTTCCCCGCCCAAACACCAATATCATTTCATTAAGGCCATCAAAATTAAACAAAATCAGTTGAGAGCCGGACAGGAGAAAAAACGGGTCATCTCCAATCCAAGAATCAACCACAAGCGTAAAATATCTACCATCCCATCGCCAATTAAACTGGTCAAAATGTACCCGATGAATAGCATCAAAACTAATTTGCCCTGTGCCATCTGCAAAAAATTCAAAGTAGTTAATGTCGCTGGTTTGCAAATAGCGCGGTACATCACTTGCTTGCAGACCAGAATAATATAAATCTTCCAACACCCAAATGCCAGCCAAATCTGTTGATGAAAAATTTGATGCCCCCATATCAACCCTTTCAAATACGGTGGTAAATTCATAACCACCATCAACAGAAGTTATGGTCAAAATGTTCTCTGATACGCTAAACTCCGCACTTTCACCATCACCTCGGAGGCGTGGAAATATCAATTCGCCTTCTTGCCAAGTAAGCTCCTCTATGCCAATTGGTGAACTAACCCAACTATCAAAGAATGGAATCTCGTTTGCAAAAGCCCATAAAACATTTTCCATAACCCAAGAGGGTGGCGGCGGGGAGCTAGAAATTGATATTTCGAGAGCCGTATTATTCGGCAAAAATACAAACCCCCATGCTCTTGCATCTTCGGCAATTGATTCCCTCATTTCTTCATCGGTAAGGTCGTGAGCATACGTTGTTATTATATCGACTAACTGCCAACCGCCCACAGGTGAGTTTTGCGAAACAGAGGGCATATCGGGCATAGGTATTGGAGTTGCTGTCGATTGCGGAATAAGTAATGTAGAGTTGCCCTGTTCGCTGTTATCCGATTGACTGTTGCCAAACCAATCACCGCAAGCCGTAGTTATTACAAGAATAATCGCAAGCACCAAGGCAAGACCTAAAACATGTTTTGTTGTTCTCATTGCGTTGTCCTCCCTGTGATTTATTGCGCCCTTTCAAATACAACTTCGCTTGTGTGTCCGGCAAAGATAGTTTCTATGGTTAGCCGATTTGCAGACACTCTATATGTGTAGTTACCTGTATCGTGAGAATCTTCGCTAAAATCTAGCAAAAGTTGTCCGTTGTCTGTAGACCAACTGCCGTTATGAGCAATGGCCGTTACTCCGGCAATACGTGAGGTTAAAGTCACCGTTCCGTCTTCGCTAAATTCAAAGGCTTCCCAGCTTCCTGTTTCAGACACATTTTCCCAACGTCCAACCAAGTTTGAATCTCTTTCTAGTGTTTCGTTTGAGCAAGCGGCAAGAGCAAAAACAAAGACCGTTGCCAACAAAAACCCAATAAATCTTTTAACTGTATTTCGCATTTTCATAATTTTTTTAAGCTCCTTTAATTTTGGTTTATATTGCCTTAACTTAGGGTCATTCATGGTGGTACAATAAAGCGGCCTAATCTCTGATGCTCATATACAAATACCCGTGTCCGCCTACTCCGCTTGCATCTCTTACGAATCCCGCACCAATAAATCTATGTTCGGGGGCAAGGATATAACGCCTATGACCGGGAGAGTTCATCCAAGCGTCAACTGCCGCTTGTGGGGTTTGGGGATGCCCTGCGCCGTTACCGCCAAGCCATGCGCCTAAATTGCCGCCAAAAGCATTAGCCACAGCACGGGAAGCTCCGCTACGGGTTGAGGCAGACCCGCCGTACCCTGTTCTGCCTAATCCGCTTATCCCATCACCATAAGGCCCTTCGTTATGGCCTATATGAAGGTTTAAGTCCACCCTTTGTTGAGAATAAAAACGAGCGGCCATTGAAAGAGTGTCGGAAATTTCTACACGGCTAAGGCCGTGACTAACCCTAATTTCACTAATAATCCGGGCTACTTCACGTTCAAACTCGCTTTTACCGCCAGCTTCTCTGTAATGTGCAATCCATTGATTTCTTTCATCGGTTGTAAGCCGTCTGTTCGGCAAATTGTCCACATAGAACGGAAATAAAATCTCCCTTGCTTCTTCTATAGGCGTAGCTCTCTCGCTCCAATGGTTCAAAATATCCATTTCAAAGGTATTTAGACTTTCCCTTGTGTATGGAAAAGCGGTTTGCCCTGTAGAAACTAAAACCCAAGCCGCCGTAAAGTCTGGAATTACGGCGTATTCCCAGCGTCTAACTTGCGTTTCAAGATATTCCGTAAATATTGAAATGGGTGTCATAAAACGCCCTAAATTGTATACAGTTTCTTCTTCAAGGAAAATGATACGCCCACCAACATCCATACGAACAAGCATAATAGAGGGGTCAGCGTCAATTCTGTTGAAATCCTCTATAAAATGATTAAGATGTGGACGCGGCGCATGGAAAGCAAAATGAGCAATAGGAATCCAGCCGGTTTGTACCCCTGTTTGCGGATTACGCATTTGCCGCATTACTAGATACTCCCCATGGCTAAGATTAAGCCCTGCTCCCAGTCCGGGGCTTCCGTTGAAGTTGATAGTGAAATTATTTACAGGGGCATTTGATGTAAAATTGTGGTTGGGGATAAATTCATTAAAATTCAATGCCGTATTACGCAACCCCGGAATATTAACAGTTCTATAGGAAAACTGCATATTTTCCCCTGCTGGTAATGTTTGAGCAGTAATCCTATCCCCCTCTTGCACTACAAAACTAGGTATAGGATTTGTGGGGCGAGGCAACCAATTATTATTCCATTGGAAGTAGCTGCGTTGCGGACGAGGGATTGACAATGTGGAGTAGTTATCAGAATTGCTAAGAGCTTGTGTATTAGTTGCGCCCTGTGTAGCCATTGTCGGAACAAATAAACTCATTACAAACGCAAGCCCTAAGATAAGGCTAGTAAATCTCTTTGCAAAATCTTGTTTTTTCACAATATCCCCCCTTAACTCAAAATATCAAACAGCCGCAAGATTGTGATTATTGACTGTTCTCTAGTGTAATCACCGCTTGGCGAAAAATTATTGTTGCCTGTACCACCCATAATACCAGCCGCTTGCATTTGGCCTACGCCATCAATAGCCCATGAGGATATTTGTGCGTTATCTGCGAATGTTGGGGCTGATGGCGGTAGAGGTTGACCAACAATATCAGCAAGTCTAGCAAGCATAACCGCCGCTTGTTCTCTTGTTAATGTATTATTCGGGGCAAAATTGCCACCACCTACACCACTTACCACGCCTAAATAGCCCATCTTTTGCACGTTAATGTCGTTGGTGTCGTTGAATTGCATACGGCCTGCTATTTCTCTGCCTGTTACGGTTTCATAGAGTGCCACGGCTAGGGCTGAAAACTCTGCACGGGTTGCGTTTGCTGTGTAGTTGTTTTGTAAGGATTGAGGGATTAGCCCAAGTGCAAAGGCTTGATTTATGCTGTCATGCGCCCATGTACTGGCGGTGGAAAGGTTGGGGGCGGCATTGCCGCCTGTTGTTGGCGGTTGGGTTTGCACTTCTCCATTAACAGCCACCCCAACAAAAATCTCACCCCCTGCGATTGGAATTATAATATCTCTGGGATTAGCTTCAAAAAAACTTTGAGTTTCTGTTGAGCTACTTAGCCAATCGGTTAAATCAAGCACATATGTGTAAATTCCGGCCGCCTCTGTTGTGCTAACAACGCCATACTGTGCAGGGTCTGTAAAAATCATAGGCCAAAAAGCACTTCGGAAAAATTCGTCATCATCCCATCTAGCCATTAAGCCCAAAGTTGCACCGGCACTACCACGCATGGTCGTTTGGCTTATGTCGTAAGCACGTGTCATTAGCGAACTTGGTGCAATCCAAAAAACTGTTTCTGTCCGTTCGGTAAGAACACCATCTATCATTCTTCGGATTGGTTCTTGGCTTTGCTCTACTACATTGTGTAAAATATCGGTGATATATATGGTTTCGCCACCGACACGCGCTATAGTCCACTCAAAAACCATTTTCTGCGATTCTGCCGCCATTACAGGCATGGCCAATCCCGTCACCATAGCAAGCCCCAGAACAAGGCTAAAAACTTTTTTCAGTACCGTTTGCTTTTTCATATTATTAAAGCTCCTTTAATTTTTGGATTTTGTTAGCTCAACAAATCAAATAAACGTAACATGGTGATTATGGATTGTTCGCGTGTATAATCGCCTTGTGGAGCAAATTGGTTGTTTCCTACGCCGCCCATAATGCCAGCCGCTTGTATCTGTCCTACTGCTTCAACCGCCCATGATGAAATGCTGGCGTTGTCTGAAAATGTTGGGGCTGATGGTGATAATGGTTGACCCATCACATTCGCCAAACGAGCAATCATTACTGCCGCCTCTTGGCGTGTTAATCCTCTATCGGGGGCAAAGTTGCCGCCACCAACGCCTGTAACAACACCAAGATAACCCATCTTTTGCACGTTAATGTCGTTGGTGTCGTTGAATTGCATACGTCCTGTAATCTCTCTGCCTGTTACTGTTTCATAGAGAGCTACCGCTAGGGCTGAAAATTCTGCGCGGGTTGCGTTTGCTGTGTAGCTGTTTTGCAAGGATTGAGGGATTAGTCCAAGTGCAAAGGCTTGGTTTATGCCGTCATGCGCCCATGTGCTGGCGGCGGAAAGGTTTGGGGCTGTACCATCTGTGGGCTGTTCTTCAATTTGCCTTAACCCACCGCCTACGATAAGTGTCGGTGGTCTGCCGTCGTCGGGCATTGCATTTCCCATAACGGAGCCGCCCTGCCGTTGTTGCCATACTTCCAAGTGGGGTCTGATGTAAAATTGTCCCGGTGTGTCAAAAACATGAACGATTCGTCTTGCTGTATTAAATTCAGGTACGACTTGGTTGTAACTAAGCAATGTTGTGTAAACATACTCATGTACGTACCAATGTGTAGTCCAAGTTTCCTCGCCATAGCTTTCTGTTTCTTCATGCCGTGTCGCATTGCCAGTAGCTATACCAAGTTCAACAGTTGCACTTTCTAATTGTATGTCTGCTCCAGACGCAGGGAATAATTCAATAATCATTTGCGTTCCAAGCGGCAGATGCCATATATGTTCCTCCATATCCCAATGCCGAATTGGCTCATCAGATACCAATGTAACTTGAATAGTTGGACGGCTTTCTGTATCTTGACCTTCCCAGCCGACTAAAAAATACGGCTCGCCATTGGGGTTAAGGATTACCCAATCAGCCATAACAGGTATAGTCAACCCCAGCACCATTACAAGCCCCAAAACAAGGCTGATAAATTTCTTTACTGCATTTTTATTTTTCATGGATTCTCGCTCCTTATGATTAAATTTCTTTACTTACTAAAACATTACTCAACCACATTTATAAGAAAACCAACCATGCTACCATCTGTCATACCATCTGAATTTACAAAGATTGCATCAGTAAACCATGCAAACAATCCCGGCGTATCAAGAACAATCCAAGCCGTATCACCATCAACTGTTACCCCTTGATTTCCGGCAAAGTTTGAAAATTGTCCTTCCGAAACGACATAATCAAAAAGATGGCGTTGGTTGCCAAATTCCCATCTGCCAATGTTTGAGCCTACAACGGGAAAGTGCTGTGGATTAGTGGCAAGGTACGAGCGCAATCCGGCGACATAGGTATTCGGATTTTCTGTATGCCAATGCTGGAAAGCAAGAATTGTACCCACTCTTAGGGTGTATGTGGTTGCGGTAGTGTTGACATCTCTTGAATAATTAAGCGGTTGAGTGCTTGCAAGTGCTGAAATACCTATATCTAGCCGTTGAGTCAAAGTCACAACTAAATCAAATTCGGCTGGTACGTTCAATATTTCAAACAACCTTAAAATCGTGATAATGGATTGTTCCCTTGTATAATCGCTTTGCGGAGCAAATTGATTATTGCCAACGCCACCCATAATACCAACCGCTTGTATCTGCCCTACTGCATCAAACGCCCATGAAGATATTTGCGAGTTGTCTGCAAATGTTGGAGCGGATGCTGGAAGTGGTTGCCCGATAACATCTGCTAAACGTGCAAGCATAACCGCCGCTTGCTCACGGGTTAGAGTATTGTTTGGGGCAAAGTTGCCGCTGCCTACGCCCGATACAACACCTAAATAACCCATCTTTTGCACGTTAATGTCGTTAGTGTCGTTGAACTGCATACGGCCTGTAATTTCCCTGCCTGTCACAGTTTCATATAGGGCAACGGCTAGGGCTGAAAATTCTGCACGGGTTGTGTTATTGCGGTAGTTGTTTTGCAAAGATTGAGGTATCAAACCTAATCTAAATGCTTGGTTTATGCCATCATGCGCCCAATTACTTGCTGTGGAAAGGTTAGGGGCTGTGGTTGGGTCGGTTGGTGTAGTGACTGGCGGCTGTGTTGTAGTGCCGCCGCCATTAACGGCCAATTCCCAAATAGACCTACTCTCCATCAAGGTACTTTCTGTCATTTGGCCATATTCAGCCGAATGAGAAAAGAAACTAAGAGAAGCAATATAAACAACATCATTTTCGTGAATACGGCTAGGCACAAATGTGCCGTCATCAATAAGCCGCCCGGAAAGTGAGTCATTACGTATGCCTGTAAATCCTTCTTCAAAGCCGCCTATAGACATTGTGACACCATTGTTCACCGTTATCACGCCGCCTCTAAAGCCGCCCCATGCTCCGTTGTTTATTTGATTGCCCATCCTCTCAAAGTCTATATTGCGGTTAATTGTGATAGAGCCGCCAGACCTTGGAAACTCGAATACATAGCGGGAAAATGTTGAACCTGCGGCTTGGTGCATCCTAAAATACGGCAAATCCGAGCCTTCTTCACGTGGGCGAGTATACTGGTCATGCTCGCCATACCACTCCATCTCTATCATGGTCGTATTGTCTTGGGTGCGGAAAAAGTAGTCACTGTACACATTTTCAAGTGTAAATGCAACGCCCGGAAATTCGGGAAGCATTATAGTGATACTTGGTATTATCTCTCGTTCGTTGTTATTTGCCATCACAGGCACAGCTAACCCCATAACCATTACAAGCCCTAAAACAAGGCTGATAACTTTCCTTACTACACTTTTTGATTTTCGCATTTCTATTCTCCTTATATTTTTTATTTTATCCCTCTGCAAAGCCCAAAGCCCTGCAATGGTTTATTGATTTTGTTTATTATTGATTATTCAACCGGGAAACACCTTCAACACGGCAACTGCAACACTACAACAGCCAAAGCCGCCGCCGCGCCGTACATATCCCCGTCAAAGTGAGCAAGTATTTTACCCTTGCTATCACTCCCCTCAAAAATAATCCCATCTTCGCACTTAGCCAGCACCCGGCCATACAAACCGCCACCTTTGCGGATATTGCCACTTATGTCGCAGTTGGCAATAACGCTATCGCCATTAAATGATACGCACAAAGATATTTGCCCTATGTTGTTATACCCGGCTATACATTCAGCCGCATTTCTTCCGCTTCGTACCCGGTCACGTTCAAAGTAAGCAAGCGTTTTTTTGCCGGAAACCGTTTTTTGGTATAGTCGCCCTATAATCACCACCCCTTTATTTACCGATTAAATATAAGGATTGCATGGCTTGGCCGGGCGCGTCTGCAACCACTATTTCATAATCAAGCATAGCAGACTTTTTCGCTCTTGGATTACGCTCATAACGAACGGTTGATTTTTCATAATGAACGGTAATAGGCAAATAAAAAGCCGGGCATCATGCCCGGCAGATGGTAATGCTTGATTATCACTAAATCATTCTGTCCTTTTGATTTCTTTCGATAAGTCGCTTATCATTTCCCGTGCGGAGGTATCTTCACCCGCTCGGACAAGCTGGATAATAGAAGTAAGCTGTATATTAAAGTCGTGACGTATTTTTGCCATTTCTTCACTTTGCCGCTCTATTTCAAGATAATGGGCTTGTTCCAGTTCCATGACGCGCTTGGTTTCTAAAAGTTCGGCCTCTATCACAGTTCTTTTCTCGTAGGATAAAACATAAACGAATAGAACGATAGACGATACCAGCATTACAGCAACACCCAATATAGAAAGTATGTGGTATGAAATTTCGGCATCACCAACGAAAAAATATGTTGTGCTGAAAAATATACTGCCTGTACTGGGGTTTAACACTTGGGAAAGGGCGTACCTTTGTCCTATAGGAAGTGCAATAAGCAATAAATGAAATGGCTGAAATTTTTCCAATAAAAGCCTTCGCCATAATCCAAGAGATAAAAACCCCAATAATAAAAAGAGGGCAAATGAAACAAGCAGATGTATTAGTTGCACTTCAAAACTTAATTGCATATATGATGCTGTTCTAAGCCACGCATAGCTGTAGTCATGGTGGGAGTGATATATATAAAAGGGGACAAAGGCTAGTGTCTTGCACAATATGCGAATTATTACATAGTACCAATACACAATCGCTCTTTTCCAAAGTTTACCTTTGAAAAGATATAAAATCGTGAAAAAAGTCAAACCATTCGTAAAAAGGTTAAACCATAAGTGATAACTTGTGCCATACGGAACGGATACCCTTAAATTATCCCAAAGGGCGTAAATCAAAGATATTGAGATAAGCACATAGATATTAAATCGGTTAGGCAATAATTTTCGCGCAAAATAATAGGTAATGAGTGTAGATAAAAAGGGGCGCACAAAAGATATGGCCAAGATGTAAGCATCTCTTTCCAGCATAGCAATAAAAATATCACCCATGTCTACCCCTCCTTCGCCGTTGATTCTAAAGCCAACAAAGAAATAACAACTGTAAACACTCCATCTTTGTAATTACTCTGAAAAACCCCGCCGTATCGTTTTGCTAAGTCTGTTAAAATCCGTATTCCGTAACCTCGTCCGGGGGTGGGTAAATAGTTCGGCTTGTCCGAGGGATTTGTTGCCTTGATAAATAAATAATCGCCGTCCACTTTGGACGATAAACGTATAACGGGTTTATGGGTTTCTGTGATTTGCGCTTTTTTACAAGCATTTATGGCATTGTCGAGAATATTGCTAAAGATACTGCATAGGTGCATGGGTGAAACAGCAAGGGGATTAGGAATGTTTATATTTACCGATAATTCAATATTAAGTTCCTTGCATATCTTTTCTTTCTCCGCCAAAACAGCATTAACAACAGGAATGGTGCAAAAGGGATTTTCTCTTGTCAGGCTTATTTTATCGGCAAAATCCGTAATCATTTTACGGGCGCGTTCTTCTTTACCGCTACTAACAAGCGTGGAAACGACATCCAGCCGCTCATTAAAATCCTTGCGAATTTCGGCCAGTTGCTCTCTGCGTTTTTCAGTCGCGTTATAATGGGCTTTTTCAAGTTCCATTTTATGTTTTGCTTCCTTTAATTCTTCCTGTGTGGCTGTTTTCTTTTCCTGTACTATGGCGTAAACCAATAGTGATATATTGGCCGCCAAACCTAAAAGCACGCCAAGCACCCAATACACAGACCACGATTCAAACCTAAAACTATACAGCATAAAAAGCTGTCCAACAGGCAATATAAGAAACAATAAAATAAAAATCGGAATCCGCTTTGTTAAAAATACGCGCCATATTAAGACCCCGATAGCGGCGGCTAAAAATACAGTCAATGCTATTATCAATATAATAATCATCATACTACAGCCCCTGCTTTTTTTGGATTCTATTCAAAAGTTTGCCCCATAAAGCTAACATAAGCCTCTTTAGTTGCGTTTATCTTTGCACGGCTCACAGGAACACGCTCACCATTTTTCAAATGAATATCGCCGGATTGAATACGGCGTATCTTGCTCATATTCACAATACAGCTTTTATGACATTGGAAAAACTCCATAGGTAAAGAACGCATGATGTTTTCAAGGCTCTCATAAACCGTTATTGTTTCTTCGGTAGTATGGATTTCTACAGTCTGTCCTTGACTTTCAATAAAAAATATATCCCTAAACGGAATTGAAATTGGTGCGCCTTTTTGCCTAAGTACAAGAGAGGGCTGCTCTGCATATGGCAAAGTGTCCGCTATCTTTTGTAAATTTGCCTGTAGTAGTCCTATGTCTATTGGCTTCGACAAAAAGCCGCTCAAATTAGAACGATTCAAAAATATATGCTGGGATAATTCTATATGCCCGGTGACATAAATTATTTTTGTTTCCGGGCATAGCCTGTAAAGCTCTGCGGCAACATCAATCCCTGCGGCTTTTTCTCCCCATTCTATATCCATAAGCACGGCATCATAACGCTTGCCACCATCTATAGAAAACAAAAATGTATCAAGGTTTGAAAATGCGTAGACGTTATCCGCAATGCCCAGCGATTTTACCTGCTCCTCTATTTCTTTGAGGATTGGATTTATATCATCACATATTGCTATTTCCATAATGTTTTGCTCACCTCGTTTTTGATAAGCTGGCTATCTTATATTAGCAAAAAAATTCGTGATTTTATTCTGCTCATAATGAACGGTAGAAAAAACATCATGAACGGTAAATTTGTCTGCCGCATAAACCACCCAAGCATATCATAACATAAAAACAGGGCATATTCAATGCATATTTACCCCTTATTACAGCGTTCCAATTCCTACTGCATGGCATATACAATGTATGTAGGTGATGTATTATGCCAAGAGAACGCAACCGTGCGCCGTTTGCAAGTTTCGGTGCAGATATGAAAGAAGCGCGTAAGGCGGTAGGTTTGACGCAAAAAGCCCTTGCGGAAGAAGTTGGAATTGACTTGCGCTATTTGACCAATATAGAAAATAGCGGAGCATTGCCAAGTATGCCTGTATTCTATGATATAGTCCGTGTATGTAAAATGCCTGTAGAGCGGTATTTTTATGCGGATAAAGAAGAAGTGCGGGGAAGCATTGAAAGGGAGCGTACAGCCTTAAAGCTGAATATATGCCCGGAAAAATATCTTTCCATCATTGAGGGGGCATTAGACGCGGCAATAAAACTTGATGGGGCGGGGGATAAATAAAAATAATTTCCCTACCCCTTATATTTACAAGCTGTTGTAACTATGAACGCAACGGCTTTTTTGCCTTTCTGTTTACCGTCTATGATGATTATTGTTTCTATTCATAATTACGAGTTGTCCGCGCCTGTTTTGCAGGTGCTTTTTTATGCGGTTAAGTACGGTCTATATAAAAATTTTATTGAAATTTATGCCGCTATATTTGCCAAAAACGCAATTTCCAGCCAAGTAGTATATATAGGGAAAGTACGCCTAATCGTCAATGGGGAATGTGCGTGAAATAACCGGAATTGCTGATGTGGCTACACGATAGAAGCATACTTGCAAGCATAGGCATTGTGGCTACACGGGATAAATCCCGTGGCACTATGCCGTCAAAACGCGCCGATAAATCGCGGCGGTTTTGTGCTTGGTGGGAGGAATCCCACGCCCTCTTTTTGGTGGCAAGCCCCCAAACCCCCGGTAGTGCCAAAGGCAACGGCAAAAGCCATTAACCACGGCAGACCTAAAAATTTTTAAGTCGAATTTAAGCGCGGAAAATCCTTTACTGCGAATTTCAAAGGAGTGTTGCACATGGAAAATACAGGAGTAACAACAGGCAAACCAACCCCCAACCGCAAGCGGGATATTCTCTTGCGGGTATTCGTCACAGAATCGGAGCGCGATTTTATCTATGAAAAAATGAACGAGATACAAACAAATAACTTCGGAGCATACGCCCGTAAAATGCTCATAGACGGTTACGCCATACATACCGACTATACAGACCTAAAGGCCGTTGTCGCGGAAATGCAGAAGATAGGCGTAAATGTTAATCAGATAGCCCGGAGAGTGAACAGCACCAGCCGCATATATGAGCAAGATTTTGAGGAAATGAAAAGGGGGATAGATGAAATATGGCGGTTACTAAGATTAAGCCTATCAAGGGTGGACTAAAAAAGGCGTTAGACTATATACAGAATCCCGACAAGACAGACGATAAAATGCTTGTATCTTCTTTTGGTTGCGGTTATGAAACAGCTTTTGAGGAATTTACAAATACACTATCCAATGCGCGGGATAAGGGCAATAACCTTGCCCATCACCTTATACAAAGTTTTGAGCCGGGGGAATCCACGCCGGAGCAAGCCCATGAGATAGGAAAACGCCTTGCTGATGAAATCACAAAAGGGCGGCATGAGTATGTTTTAACCACGCATATTGATAAAGGCCATGTCCATAATCACTTGATTTTTTGCGCTGCCAGCTTTATAGACCACAAAAAATATGTGTCCAACAAAAAGAGTTATTATGAGATACGCAACTTTAGCGATAAACTTTGCAAAGAATACGGCCTTGCAGTCTTAACCCCCAACCATTACAAGGACCGGGGCGCGGGTAAAGGCAAACACTACGCCGAATACGCCGCCGATAAAGAGGGTGGCGGCAGTTGGAAAAGTAAAATCAAATTTGCTATTGATGATATAATCCCCAATGTAAAAG
>Ga0123352_10009584_pt1 | contig 15153 bp, 9 predicted proteins | sample TergutLab28metaG_FD_89700 | JGI IMG/M metagenome (GOLD analysis project Ga0123352, IMG submission 89700) | Labiotermes labralis P1 segment gut microbial communities from Petit-Saut dam, French Guiana - Lab288 P1 | ecosystem: Host-associated > Arthropoda: Insects > Digestive system > Gut ... | reverse complement strand
TGGCTGCTAAACTGTTGATTGGAATTGTGGGTGTAATTAATTTAGTAAATTTATAGTTTTGGGGGGGGGGGTATTTGTTTTGTAGCTTAAGCTTTTTACCCTTTATGAGGTAATTGTGCAGTATCTGTGTATTTGTGTATTGTTGCATTCGACTGTTGATTTAGCAAATGGCCCGCAGTGCAGAGCCTGGATTGAAATTGAACTGAATTGAATAGAATTTTTAGTTTTGTCATCCCTTTATGTTAGATATAATAACGAGGGTAATAAATTGCTCTCAGCACAACTGGTAAGTGTTAGATATGAAGACATACCACTGTTTGTGTTGACGGCTGTTTATTTCCCCCATTATGAATTGAATGGAGCGCTACCATCACTATATGCAGGAAAAAAGTAATCTCTCTTTTAACTGTTGGTACTTCCACAGTTATAAAACTATTAATGTTCTCTTCAGATGTGATTAGTTGTTAGTTATTACCTTTTTTGATGTTTTACTGACCGTGCATCTCTGGATAATCCTAGTAATTAACCAACTTAATGCACAAATTCTTGTTTTATAATAAGTTTATTATATTCCTGTACATGTTTCGAGCACTGTTGTGCACATCATCAGGAGTTCAGAATTATATTATACTGCATCTGGTATCGTCACACTCTGTAGGTGGCCCCTGAAGTTGAAATTGATAGGCTGTCCAGTCAACGCTGCGTAACATCCCAGAAGAGCAAAGACCTCTTTTACGCCCCGGCAGAAACCTTAAAATCACGCAAGTCACGTACTGTGTAAAAATTCCACTTCAAATTGAAATGTCGATTTTAGTCATTTTAAGGATCGTTGTTGTAGGGCATCAGTGCCTGGAATTGGCATTTTAATTTGTAATGAAGGTACTATATGTATAGTATTAAAATGGGAAATTATTTCAGTAATTCGCAAAGCTCATTCCATTGGATGCTGCGTACTTTTTCGCTACTGTCGACACCTTTGTTTGCTGTCAGATCTGGAACACCACCATTGTTGCACGTTCAGTAATCCTGTCTGAACTGCTTCGGTAAATGAAACAATAAAAGAAGAGCGAACAAATAAGGCAGATTGCTTCCTGCAGTTAACTCAAAACTGCGTGGTAGCAAACGCTCTTACTAAGGTTCCCCCTTGGCGTCTTGCAGAATGTTGCGACAATTCGCAAAGTCTCAACCCCACCCTTACTCGGTGCGCTGTCGTTATGTCATTCAAAATGCGAAAGAACACCCTCGTTACTTCCAGAAAGGAGGTCTGCGTCAGAAGTGGCTGTGAGCACATGGTGGTTACAAATATGAAATTTTAACTGGATTGTTTGGACCGTGCGTAATTGTCCAGGTACAGCAAGGCGGGCATTTGACAGAAGCTTCGTCATACATAAGCAGTACAGGATGGTATGTGGCCTTCTGCTTGTCATCTGTACAGGTATGAGCCGCATAACGACGTTTCGGTCAACGACGGACCGCATATACGGCATTGGTCCCGTAATATTATATTATAATACCATTGTGTTACAATTGCCTACAGTATTCAGACCAGTAACATGCTGTAGAGGTTTGTAGTCTATGAGCAATATGCTATACCACCTAGCCTAGGTGTGTACTAGGCTATACTGTACTATCTAGGTTTGTGTAAGAACACGTTCACACAACGACGGAAATCGCCTAACGACATTTCTCAGAACGTATCCCCGTCGTTAAGCGATGCATATTTGTACAACTTCTAGGCGTGTTCCTGTAATGGCGATAATCATCTCTTATCTTCGTCTTGTCCGTCTGTCCGCACGTATTAGAGCGGCTTCCACTCGACGGCTTTCCGTGGAATTTGATATTAAAGGACTTCATGAATGTCTGTCGAGCAACGCCATATTTGGTTAAAATCATACCAAAGAGTCGGTTATCGTACATGAAGATCTGAGTACTTATTTAATTTTCACATTCGTACCATGCATCTTGATATTATCAAAGTTTCATTTATTCACCATCTGATGCACTAGTGAGTTGTCGTAAAAAAACAATATTAAGATTTACATTAAAACGTATAATGTAATGTAATGTAAATTCTAATATTGTTTTTTAAGACAGCTCACTAGTGCATCAGTTGGTGAATAAATAAAACTTTGATACGTATGTAATATTGAGGGTGACACAAATTCGCCCACGAAATCATTTTTGTGCAGTTCTTGTTGTTTTTATATTGTTGACAGTGGCGTGTATTTCATCAGTATACACACACAATGGATTGTTGCTTTTTTTTGTTCTTGGAAAAAAAAATGGTTACCCGAATGCGCAACAATGTTACGTTATTCGTACTTTGCCTCTCGCGTTTCCTTTCCCGTTTTACGTCATCGCTGCTCTTGCACTTCTGCTCCATCGCTGCTGGTGTCTCCATAGGCTACCAAGATCTGTCTTTGTAGTGCTGGGAATATAGGCACCGTATTTACTGGTTACTAAGCCACGATATGGGTGAGTGGGTGCTCATAGATGTCTCTGCACTGTTTAATTGGAAAATTGAAATTTAGAAGAGCATTCCGCGCTCCGATGCGCTGCAGTAGTAAAGGCAACCATGTCATATGAAAGATAAATTAGCTGAAGAAACACGAAGACAAATTAGATAGCTTAGACGGATATAGTAAAGAAAAATATAATAAGAATGAATATCGTATTTTTACGCCATGGCGACGCGAAGGCGTCGTTTCTCTTTTATTTCTAGTTGCCATTACTCACCACCCGAGCCAACAATGCAGCACGGCGCTCAAATCGATCGGGGCACGCATTTCGTACCCGTGTATATCGTAAGAGGTTTTTAAGAATCCAGTTTTTGAGGGAAGCTATTAGTCAAACACATCAAAACATGGCGGGTGCGCGTACAGGAGAAAACATGGGGTGGGGGGCTGAAGTATTGTTCTGGTAATACCAGCCACGATAGAAGAAGAAGAAGCAGAAGAAGAAGATGATGATGAAGATGATGACGATGATGATGAAAGGATTTCCGCCGAACATGACAGATGAGCATCGAGCTGCGATCTGACAACAGCGGGACGAGAGAGTGGAATAGAAGAGAGGGAGTGAAGGGAAGACAAAAATACCGCTTAACACTTAATGTGGAAAAAATACATATTGTATCTATAGGGTGTTAGTATGGGAGAAAGTAATGTATGAAAGACCGCGATTTTGTACTGAAACGGTTGCTGCAGGAACGGACAGTAGCACGAGTGGCTTCTGTTGGAGACGCCAGTGAAACGTCCACGTTTTTTTCAAGTTGTCTTTTGACCTGCCTGAACGTACCTGTTCGTTAACGTTGCCATCATGTTGGTAGCACCATTCGTAAGTCAACTGAAAACGGATGTCAGCTCATTTTTAGTGCTGCTGTTAATTTGTAATTTATTTTCAGCGTTGTTTGCTGAGGCTTCATGGTACCGATTTTGAAGGATAACAAAATTTCGCTTAACTGTTCTCTGCAAAACTTTTGTATCACCAAACATTTCGGCTGGCGGTGCCCTGTAACGGGTGCTTGCAGGGCCCCTCTATCTGTCTTATGGCTCGTTCGAAAAATTGCGAAAAGTGACTGTTAGCTTCGTAATGACCGTCCCTCTGTCCGTATGGGACAACTCGGCTCCCAGTGGATGGATTTTCATGAAATTTGATATTTGAATATTTTTCGAAAATCTGACGAGAAAATTCAGGATCCATTAAAATCTGACAAGAATAACGGGCACTTTCAATGAAGATCTGTGTACATCTGTGGTACAGTTTCACTCAATTCCTCTTAAAATCATAAACGTTTCAGACTGAAGTTGCAGAGTAAAAACACGCATTTTAGGTTCAATAACTTATTTTAAACGAAAATCGTACTGTGTGAGGTAATGAGGAAGAATACTGTAGAGACTGATTGGCCGCGGATAATATAGAGCAGCGCATGCGCATTGCATGCTGGATAACTGAGACTACAGACACATACTCATCACGTGTAATACTTATTGCTTTTTCCAGCAACAGTGGTGACGCGAACGCGCCTCACTGTTGCCATTTTACGTACACTGGGTGTATTGTTGAAGCATAACACTTCCTCTTTAGTTCTTGGCTTGCCATTATAAATTAGTTATTAACTATTCCGTTAAAATTGAAACTGGAAACAACCAGTAAAACTAATATCGCAGGAGAAGTATTGTCAGATACAGGGCTACAGGTGCACCTGAGATGGCGCTGATTCGTGAGATGGAGTCACGTTACATTCTGTTTATAGATCGCAGCCGGGCTCATCGGGTTTCCAATTGGGGGGGGGGGGGGGTTTCAGAAGGCTAGAAAGGTTTGTCGTAGGCCCAATATATATATATATATATATATATTTTCTGTATTCCGTATCAAGACGACATGGAAGCGTCATTATCTTAAAAGAATTTCGCATGTTGTGTTTGTATGGGGAAGTACGAGTTGCGTCCCGCGATCAAGAAATTGTATCAGTTGCGTCCCAAGGTTTCTGCTTGGCGTGTATCAGTTGCGTCCTGAGTTGTCATCTCCAAGCATGACGAGTTGCGTCCCGCGGTTAGTAAGGAATTGTAAATTGTATCAGTTGCATCGAAAGATAGGGGTATACAAAATGTCCAACAATTGGAAGGGTCTAACACAGTTCTGTTGTACTTTACTTTATACACAGTCGTATGGGCACATACAAAATTGTTGAATGATGTCGACAGCAAAGTTGTTATATAATGTTACTGTCTGATGTTTAAGCCCTATTAAAAAAAATATTTTCGGGAAGATGACAGGCACATTATGCTCCTAATATCGCACATTTCAGGTAATTGGTATGATCTGATGAAAACACTGTCTCCACAAAGAGTTTTAATGCAGTAGGTCTCGGAGTACCAAGCACCTGACCCCCGAACTGTGCTTGTATAATTCTTATCCATACTGCAGAATTGCCTGCGTGATACTTCATTAACATACTGTTGTTTCATGTCCAGAAGTTATTCAATTGGTTCTCCAAATATGTTTGATAATTAGTAGCACATTTTTGTGTGAACAGTTGTTTTCACTCATGATACGAAAAAGATCTTCTAAATATCAGGTTGAACAGATACCAATAATGACAGCAGCAAGAACACAAACGATAAATCTGAAATTAATAAATTAAGCACAAATAAAAGATGCCAGTTTCTTGAAAATATTGTGCCTGTAAATGAGACATCAGAACAGAACTGGAATGGATATTGTAATGTAGATTTTGTATTTACGTTGGATCCAACAAATGTTTCCTTTTTCATGGCATCATGGTAATTTTTAATATCATGAATTTACATTTTATTTTTAAAATGTATAACCTCCCGACCTCAAATCTCTTAGTTGACTGTGGTTTGACATGCGTGGTATCTGATATCTTTTCTGCAATAACATGCACAGTTACAAAAGTGGCAAGTGGCATCGTAAATGCAAGCAGTCAGGAAATACAAGTGTGTGTTTGGTAGAAATATATACGACACTGATGAAACAAATTCGATTCTTGAAGTCAGGTTAACCCTATATTTTTCAATTTTTGAGGAGATTGTCCTCTTTTTTGAATGTAGCTGATTTTTTTAAATCTTCGTGTAGTGACACTTCTCATTTTGATGTACGTCTCATTCTGTATTTTTTTTGCAGTTCAGATACAATAACGAAAATTTTATGATTCGCACTGTAAAATAGTGTGTAGAAGTGGGCATGGAATAACTGACATGCGTTTATGGTCCCCAGTGATGATGCAGTACATTCGGACCAAACAGGCGGAGGAAAAATGGAGTCTCCATCTATATAATTTTCTAGCAGATAGTCCCAAAACTCTTCCACTCGCTTGTCATTCGTAAGATTGGATAAAAATTCGAACGCAGAGCTGTCGCAGACTTCCGCCGGTGGTAAAAGCGACAGTCCGAATATTTTCTTCAAGAACTGACTTACTTCAGAGTCTTTCTTCCCATACTGCTTGCTGAGTCCCAAAGGTTGTATTTTCCGCCTCCAGCTGTGTCCTAAATGGAAACGACATGCTTTAACTTCACAGCCTGGCCCCACTGTTGTCACTGTTTTGAAAATGGCGGTTTCGAAGTCAGCATAAACAATTATGGAAAAATATTCGCTCCAAGTTCTGCAACCTCTGATACCGTATGGCTGATACATCCTCATAGGACGTTTGATGTTTATTGGCCGGTAAGGAAAATGCAAATTGCAAATAATGTGTACCACATCCCCCCCCCCCCAAATCTCTCAACTCTCACTGCACTGTATGCAGCATTTACAGTTTTTATTTACAACACCAACGCTCCATTTTGTCAGCAAAATATTTTTGGAAACGGAACTTGCGGAGACCCTGAATGACAAGGAGACCTACCTGAAAAGTGACCGTGGGACGCAACTAGTACTCTGACTCTAAACAGCCCGGAACCTAACTGATACACAGCTGTTATCTGAAAAGGAACCGCAGGACGCAACTAGTAAACCCCGGTTTGTAATTATTCAAGTGTATTGCCATTCGTTAGTGTTGTGCGGATGGTGCGCGCGCAAGCGGGTATGTGCAGAGAATACAGAAAACAAAGGCAGTTCTGTGTCACCTTAAGACATGTTTGTGTCATTGAAAAATATGGTGGTCGTCAGTAATATCACCCCCCCCCCCCCAAATTTCGTTGTGGGTTGTTTTTACGGTTCTTTTGTTTTTGTTTTACATTAATATTTTAAAAATTTTGTTGTTGGCAGTAATTTCCCCCCCCCCCCCCCGAATTTCGTTTGTGGTTGGTTTTCAGTGTCATTTGTTTATGTGTAGCATTAATATTGTCACAATTTCAACATGGCTGTTACATTGCTAGAAGTCATCAGCGAAGACCTTCCATCTCAGACGGTACGACACTGCAGGTTTACGAACCTCTATAATTCGGTGGGCGACAGCCTTATTGGCTAGAGAAGAGAAGCGTGTGCTGGCTGACAGATTTCTAGTTATGGATAAAGGTAATCTTTCCCTACACACGACATGAAGGCATATGGGGGGAATGGAGGTACTGCTTCACTCATTCTTAATGTTGACAGTAGTTGGGGTGTATTGTCAGCTTCACGTCCTGGTCGCTTTACTCCCGAGGGAAGAATCCACGGTACCCATTGAGCTGGATGTTGGGTGGGTCCCAGTTCCAGTCTGGACTTCTGGAGAAGAAAAGTTTATTACCCCTGCAGGGTTGCGAACCTGAAATCCTACAGCCCGTAGCACACTCACTACTCTACCGACTCGTGCTGATAGTTAGGGGCTTGCTTGGGCCGGGATAGCGTAGTTGGTGTAGTGACTGGCTACGGGCTGGACGGTCCGGGGATCGAATCCAGGTGGGGGCGAGATTTTCTGCACCCATCCAGACCGGCCCTGGGGCCCACCCAGCCTCCTATACAATGGGTACCGGGTCTTCCCCGGAGCTAAAGCGACCGGGGCGTGACGACCACCCACCCCATCTAGAGCCGAGGCTAAAGAAAGAGTAGAGCTACATCTCTACTCCCCCATTGGGACTTCGTGGCCTGTTATAGGGTGAACTTTACCTTTACTTTTACCTTCATGCGTTGAACTTTGCCGGGGTCGAGTGACGGTTTACCTTTACAGTAGGGGTGCGTGATGTTTGGAGTGTTGTTGGGGCTTTGCTGTTGGGTGACTGCCGACAGATGCTGCTTATTTCATTCAGGTTAGTGATGACATTTGAAATAGTGACTAATATGCTAACCACTGGACACACTAGCTGTCTAGAAATGATAGGTATTTTTTTTATGTTAAGTATCCCGTCTGTTATATAGACAAACGTTTAAAGGAAATTAACACCTTCAACATAAATCTTGTGTTTTTAAAGTAAATTATTTAGCCAGGCGACATGTTTCGACCCATCTTTTTATCATCTTCAGGCCTTATCGTTTGAACGATGGCTGAAATGTTTGTGAGGTTCAAATGTTTGTCAGCCGTAAAATTTCAAGTTTCGTCGTATTTTCCTGGAAGTGTTTCCATTCTGGTGACGCGTGGTACACAGAATGGTCGGTAGGTCAGTTATACGTTCGTAACTGCAACACTTTTGATGATGATGATGGTGGTGGAAGGCCTGAAGATGACCAAGATCGGTCTTAACATGTTGCTTCATTAATATAATTTGCTGAAAATGTATAAAGTAAAATTTATGTTGACCGTATTCATTTCCCTTATATTATCAGTATTATTCATTCATTCCACTATGTTCGTGAAGCAGTTTTGCGGTACAGATATGCGTCGCTTAACGACGGGGATACGTTCTGAGAAATGTGTCGTTGTGCGAACGTCATAGAGTGTACTTACACAAACCTACGTAGTATAGCCTACTACACACCTAGGCTAAATGGTATAGCCTATTGCTCCTAGGCTACAAACCTGTACAGCATGTTACTGTACTGAATACTGTAGGCAATTGTAACACAGTGGTAAGTATTATAATATAATATTATAATCTTAGGGGACCAACGACGTGTATGCGGTCCGTCGTTAACCGAAACGTCGTTGTGCGGCGCATACATGTATAAGAAGCCGTGTGGTAATTGCGTGTATATCTACTGCTGGCAGGGTGAATGAGCCATTGTAAATTACGTTTTCTGAAGTATCGGATTACATACACTCATGGACGTCTGTAACAGTGACGTCTCTGCAGGCTAATGGTCCAACAACGCAAATGGGATTTTGCGCAAGGTGGAATTTACTATATACATATGGTGAAATATATATGTATGTCCGAGGGAGTCAAATTGAATTCCAAACCCCACCTCACTGAGTCATAATCGGCCACAGTTTGACCGCTCCGCCGCCTGCGTTATCGCCCAGCAGTATTCTTCCGCCTTCATCTCTTGGCGCTTTCGTTCACATGAGGAAAAATCCATCCCGAATTTCAGAAATATTACTTCATTTCCTTTAGATTTTTTTTTTTTTTTAGAATTGCCTAAGTCTGAATTTGCGAAACTTAGAATTTCGAAAATCAGGCGATGTCAAAGTACTGATGATGCGCGTTCGTGGCGGCCATCTTGTGTAACACGTACCGATGTTAAGCTGATCCATTACCGTATGCGTGACATCCCAAGAATCAGCACTGGTGAAACTGAATGTGAGATGTGAAGGATTGAATGACGGCAGCAGCTGTGTAAGCATAGCCTGAATTCCAGCAGCAAGCGTGTTCTGCTAGTGAAATCAGAAGGATAGTTGTGGACCGGTGACCTATGTGCGTAGGGGAGTAGTGTGATTAGATACAGTATATGATAATAATAATGTATTTACTGCAATTGGGTTGTTACCCGGTGGCAGTGATTATTTTACACGTAAACAAAACATGAAATTGGTTACTACTAGATTTAAGTGGGGAGGGCTACATGAGAAGCATGTAATGGCAACTTGGAATCTTGAGAACCATCTCAACATTTGCTTATAGACACAGGGAAACCAAGAAAAACCTGTGTCGAGATGGCCGGTCGCCATGTCGCGATGTTTCTGATTACTCTCTAAATAATTATAAAAACTATGACATTGTACGAGTTCTTCATAGCTCAGTGGGTATAACAACTAGCTTTGGGCTGGACGATGCGGGAATCGAATCCCAGTGAAGTCGAAATCTTTCCGAACCCGTCCAGACCGGGCTTGGGGTCCACCCAGCCTCCTGTACATTGGATAGTGGGTGTCTTTCCCAGGGGTAAAGCGGCCGGGGCGTGGCGTTGAACACCCACCCCCATTTTGCGCCGAGGTTAAAGGAAGAGTAGTTATACATCAACTCCCTCTCTGGGCCTTCAAGGCCCTGTGTAGGGTGAACTTTATCTTACCAGTACTGCATTTATAAAGCCTAATTTATGTGTCGGGTCGAGGGATTGCGTACTTGTATGTTCGCGCGTCCGCACTTTTGTGTGATTAAAGTAAATTATGTATTCTTGGGTTATTTACCGACCCCATTCCACGTGTATCAGATGAGGTGGAAAGACACTACCGGTGATGATTAGGGAAGGATTCAGAAAAAGTCGGTGTTGCATCTTCCATGGTATTGACTTGGGGTGTATGGATGGACCGAGGAAAGCTGTGAAAACGCCAGTCGGGGCTTCGCGTGTAACTTGACGGAGATCTGAATTTGGCATCTCCCTAGCACAGATAAAGATCCATAGGAGATCTAAATTTGGCATCTCCCTAGCACAGATAAAGATCCATACTGTCACGCGAAACTGTTCGACGCGTGTGGCCAAGCTCTTTCATCTGCCATCTGAAAACACTCGTTACGATATACGGTGCGCTGGTGTTGGGGAGGAATTCGGCTTGACTATTCATTAGGGTTATTTTACGGACAACTAAATTAATGCTAGATTTTGCACACAGTTCAAAGACACTTGCATGGGCCGTTGTAAAGTTTAACAGTACACCGTATCCACCATAAAACTAGCATATTGCTGAACTGTCGTTACATCTCTGTGTAACCAAAGTGTGAGGTTTTTGACGTTCATGGAGCCGTGCGACCTAATATTATCTCTATAGTAAAACCGGCAAGATGCACCAATATATCAAATTTATTTTATTTTGGAATGACACTCTGCATGATTCGGAGGTCTTTCCGTCCATCATCAGGAGTTCAAGAATGTATGTACAGCAACAGGCATTTGTCAAACAGATACTGCTACTGCTTGCTAGCAAGCAGTAGCAGTATCTGTTTGGTTGCTGTATGTACAGTCTTGAACTCCTGATGATGGACGGAAAGACCTCCGAATCATGCAGAGTGTCATTCCAAAATAAAATAAATTTGATATGTTGGTGCATCTTGTTGGTTTTTCTATAGAAATGTGAGGTTTTGTTTTCGAATATGACACTCGAGTACGGTACAATTGGCCTTTGTGAGAATCGAATTTCCTTTCCCACCCACCCATCTTTTTACTAGCACATTTGATTATTGCAGTTTTGTGAGGCCACCTTTGAAGCTGAGTTTATTTCTCACGCGCTGGCACAAACAAATATATATCCTTGGCGCATTTGCTGTCGCCTCGAGGAATCGATATATCCTACTTCAGTGTTAATAATCGGAGCCGTAATTCACTTCCAAGATTAAGATCTGCAATTATTTATGTACGTTACGCGGGGAGAAAAGTGTCATAATTAGGTCTGTTGGTCATTACTTTGGCCAGTCGTGTCTTTTTCTTTTTTTTTGCCACCTAGTGACTGCAGATTGCACTAAGCATAATCGGTACAAATCAGCTAATCAGCTCCACGAAGAAAATCTCGTTTTCAGAAGCTGATAGTTAGTCACCTTATTGAGAAATCTCCCTCCATTTAGTGAGCGCGAATGCTTATGTCCATATTTCACAACTAGTCACACCCTCTTCAGGTTCAATTTTAATATCATCCTGCTTCATCTGTCCATGGGTCTGAAATGTAGTGTGTTCTGTAGAGGTTTTCCAGCTTATATTTCTTGTAATTTTTATTTTCCTTGTGCATGTGTATCACGCCGCCCATCTCGTCCACCTAATTGTGATCGTCCTGTAATTCTTGTGAAGTTTACTGCACTAATTACGAACTTACTCATTACGTAATTTTCGCAGTAATCGTTGTATTTGCTGCCTTTCTCATATTCACTTCTGCTTGAGTCTTGATACGTCTTTTTTAAACCTGGACTGTTAATTACTCGTAAGGTGGTGCAGCCAACCAACCAGCCAGTCAGCCAGCTTCCTGGCTAGGACGAATGAAGACTACCTGCAAGGAAGGGAACTGCCAAAGGCGGCTGCCGCTAACTCCCGTGAGGCATTCCTCCTTGAGACAGACGAGAAATTCTCCGCATTATCTAGAACTTGAAGGTTGAGGCCTACTCTCTTCTGTAATGTCACGCAGCTTCTGTTGGTAGTTAGTTACCGACGTTTCGGTCCTATCTTGAAGGATCGAACGGTCGAAGGAGATGCTGCCTCATGTCCCAAGCCAAAGCGAAATAGAATTGTCCCTTTTCGAAGCCATGTACTCGTATAACAGTTGGCAACACGATTTGTTTTGAAAGCGACGTGGTGTTAGCCCCTGACACAGCCTCCAATTTGGAAGACCACCCGTTATTGGCTGTCTCTGTTACTGCCTATTAAATATATTTGCAACTGTCCTCCATATCTGAGCGTCTTCTCGTCCGCCCGCAGCCTGAGGATGTGCCATACCGGGTTGACCATCACCCATTTAAGGAAGAAGTGACGAAAGGAGAGGGGAATTACACTTTCCTCTGCTTGAACGACACAAGAAGACATGTATACTGGAAACTTTTATTTTGGCCTGTGGAAAGCCGTCATAAAACCGCGAAAGGAGGAAGCCAGTCGGTGACTTGAATTCGATTACGGATTTTGGTGGACGCGTGGTTAGTGCGCAACTGAGCACAGCGGTACCAACTCTCGCCTCGTTAACTGAAGAATAAAATCCAACTAGATGCCACTTATTACTTTATTATGCTTATGTTAGGCTCAACATGTTTCGGGCACCATTATGCCCGTCATCAGGAGCTCACGACGATAGCGTTTGGTTACCACATTGGCCGTCTGGTTCTCGAGTTGCTGCTGGTTGGAGTTTAAGTGCAGGCAGGATGGATGAGTGTCCGAACCGAAGGCTGTGTTACGCTATCGTCCTGAGCTGCTGATGATGGGCATAATGGTGCCCGAAACATGTTGAGCCTAACATAAGCATAATAAAGTAATGAGTGGCATCTATTTGGATTTTATTCTTCAGTTATCAAGATGATGCACGGTCCAATACACATTAAGTTCTCACCTCGTTGTCTTGTTTCCGGTTGTGTGGCTGCTTTATACAATGGACGTCAGTTCAGGATTTCAAATAACTGCTGCTTTATTGTCTCATGTAAACCAGTGCTGCGTGGCAGAACGTTACGCACAACTGCAGCAGACATCTTATAGAACGGTTCGATTGTATAAAATGGGAAACTTTGCTGTGGCTGAGCATTTCTTAATTACTCCTTTACAGCTTTCCTCAGCTCCTGATAACGCGCTAGCCAGTTAATACCCGAGATGACTCCATGTGTTGCTAGCCACTATGCCCGTTGTCCCAGCGCAAGAGAGACTGCAAGGTCCCCTGTTCTCTTTTCCCCAAGTTTCGCGCCATATAAGCGACTGACTGAATAACTAACCAAATAACAAACTAACTCTGTTTACCAGAATCCTTTCGAAACAGCTGATATTTAATCAGCGATGCGATCCATTTGGCCGCGCGGTCTAAGGCGTGGGTCTTCTGCTGCTGTCTTGCTGGAATTGCTGGTTCGGATCCCTTCGGGACCGTGAATGTCTATTGTGAGTGTTGTGTGCGGTCAGGTAGAGATCTCTGCGACGGGCCTATTAGTCTTCTAGAGGAGTTCTGCCAAATGTGGTATGTCTGAGTGTGATGAAGGACCCTCAGAGAAGAGGCCTTGCCCACGAGAGCCATGAGAAAGAAAAAGTCAAATTATCTGTATTTTATGTAACCCGTAGGTTCATACACTTTTCATAACAGCCCACCACTTGTCTCTGTCCAGAGCCATTCAGTCCTGTCCATGCCCTCCGATTATATTTGAACCGTATTAATGTTATCCACACCAGTACATCGAGGTCTTAAAAGTTGTCTCGTTCCTCCAGGTGTTCCTACGAAAACTCTTTATGCAACTCTTTTGTCCTCTATTGTGCCGTGTACACCGCCTGTCACATTCTGCCTGATTTGATCACCGTAAAAGCATTTTTTGGCGGTACAAACCACGAACCACCTCATTATGACATTGCCTCCAGTCCCTCCTTAAACGTCATTAATACGACACAACAGGGACGTCATAGTTCTGTGTTAAGGCCGAATAGTAACTATATGTACCACCAGCCGTAACATTAAGAAACTGTGCAATTTTACACACTACGTATGTGTGTGCCTGGAAGGTTTTGAAATGTGGTGCTGGAGAAGGATGGAAAAATCAGTTGGACCGATCGTGTGAGAAATGAAGTATTACTTAGAGTCAAGGAGCAGAGGAATATCCTACATGAAATAAGTAAACGGAAGGCTAACTGGATTGGTCACAGTTTGTGTAGAAACTGCCTTCTACAACGGGTTATTGAAGGAAAGATGAAAGGGGGGATAGAAGTGACAGGAAGACGAGGTAGAAGACGTAGGAAGCTACTGGATGACCTTCAGGAAAGGAGAGGATACTCTGATTTGAAGGAGGAAGCTCTAGATCGCACTATGTGGAGAGCTCGCTTTGGAAGAGGTTTTGGACCTGTCGTAAGACAGACTACTAAGTGAATGAATGAACGTGTGTGTGTGTGTGTGTGTGTGTTTGTTACATATGATTCTCGCATAAGTGGACGTTACGTCCTAACACAACATTAACCTGTTGGTTTCACAATGGATACGGAGTGATACCGACTGAAGTTCTGTATGTATCCCCACTGCCACCGGGTAACAACCCAATTGCAGTAAATAAATATTATTATTATTATTTGTAAACCGACGGTTTTTAATTTGCAACTGTGTCTTTCGTAGGCACAAACAATTCAGGTGAGAAAAGGCCGGTGACCCCGAAAGTGTCCGTTCTTAGCTCGTCGGTCTTTCTCCGAAGGTATGATGTATTGTTCTAAGGTGTTTGGTAGGCAGCCGAGAAATGATCGATCCTGAACTGAAGCAGGCGTTTCCATGATGAAATTTGCCTTTAATTTCTGCGCGAGCGATTTAGCGTTCAGATATATTTAAACATCGTCACGTTTTCACAAGACTGCTGTTAATGTTTATATTGTGGTTTGTCCGACAGCTTCGAAGTGGCGTAATTTAGAGTTGCCGTGTGTCTGTCTGTCTGTGGTGTTTGCGTGTCCTGAAAATAAGTTAAAACCAGAACCTGATAATCTTCCGAACATCAAATTTTAAAGTTGAGCCGAACCGCAATAGAGTCAGTGAATCTCTTCCCCGTATATCATTCTGTCTCCTAGGTATTGTGTTTTATTGTGTTGTTCTGTGTATTGTTTGTGTGTAAGTGTGTATTGTACTACTGCCATCGGGTGTCAACCCAACTGCAGTTAACGAATATATATATATATATATATATATATATATATATATATATATATAAAATAACATATTCTCTATGTAAAAAAAAACAATAACGTGTTTATATATTTCTATATAAT
>Ga0123352_10009578_pt1 | contig 15156 bp, 9 predicted proteins | sample TergutLab28metaG_FD_89700 | JGI IMG/M metagenome (GOLD analysis project Ga0123352, IMG submission 89700) | Labiotermes labralis P1 segment gut microbial communities from Petit-Saut dam, French Guiana - Lab288 P1 | ecosystem: Host-associated > Arthropoda: Insects > Digestive system > Gut ... | reverse complement strand
TCCCTCTATGGGATCATCCTCAAGGAGCGTAAATTAGTGTAGGAATGAAGTTACTAAGACAGACTGTACATGAGGTTATCTGGTAGCATGCCTGTGAAATATACAAAAGTATGAGCTGATTTTCATTCCCCAAGAATTTTGGTGGACGTCAAGTAACCTGGAATGAGTGAGTCAGCATCGTATTATTGCAGTACTTACTGTTTTGTTTATGTTATGTCCGTCTGGATGAACACAGGCCGAACCAGACAAGTATGTGCAATTAGTTGGTCTTAATAAATACAAGTCAGAAATGTTAGCGCCTTAGCCCAATTGCGCGGTGACATAAACTCTCTAAAACAAACAAGCGAAATCAGTATCAATAAATACTACAAGTCATTCAAGCTAGCAAATCGTACGAAAATGTAAAACTTGGCCATAAGAAAACCGCAGTTGATACAGCGACATATATTCATATTCCTTTCCCCGTTAAATAAAATGTGCGCCGAAGTGTCATTTCACGAACTCTGCTTACTAATTAGCAGGTCTTTAATGATCAGGCCTTGAGTTCATAACCAGTTCCTTTCCGAATATCCGCAGTGTCATTCATCCTACGCACGCCGACAAAAAGGCAACACCCCCCCCCCCCCCGCCCCCGCCCCACCCAGACTCTTGATGCCCACGTGGTTTAGGGCATTGTTTGAGGCACTGCCTAGTTAGATACCTACCTGGGTCAAACAACCACATGCGTGTGTACGAGCGTGCTTGCGTGTGCGTAACTGTTAATTATCCTAATCATTAATTCCGTTTTGGTGGTTGCTTGATGTGCAACTAAACCATCTCCACTAATTATGCTTAGGAACTAATTCCATAATGCAGGAAAAGAACAGAAGATTTTTCAGCTGTCCGTAAGCCATAAACATGAATCGAAAATAATATTCGTCACTGCATTACACTCGTACTAAAATTACATTGACCTTTTGACGCCTAATGTCAACTGTAGTGGACGTACCGCACCGCTAACCTCTAAATTTGCATTTTGTATATTTATTCAACAAATAGAGGTACTGAATATTTTAAACATGGTATAGTCTGTCCGTTTTTTTCTCTTCAAAATGCAGTTTGTTTCATAATTTTAACTTATTTGGTTCCTGTATTATTCACGTTTTATATACAGAGTGTGCTAAAAGTTAAAAAAATAATTCCGGCGCCAAAAGGTTAATGAAAGTCGAAGGTTTCAGGAGTTTAAAATGACAGTCTCCTTCACCACAATGAGCACAATGTTAGCAAGTTCTGTATTAAAATTCTCAATGTTCCTCATCTTTGCATTGCTTTAAATATTGTTTGAAGTATAGCTTTGTGTTTTAAAATTCTCTCCTTTTTCATACTCTGTATGCCCCATATTTTAATCTCGGTCCACAGACTAGCTTTTCTCACTAATGCGTTTCGAAGAATTGCTCTGTGCATAAAAAATACTGAAATAATGCCATAAATTAGGTCAAGATTTTTTTTAGCGCTGCAAAATAAACAGGTTCACAATTTTCATTTTTCACTGAGCAGTGGGTTATAAAATTAAAGGATATATGATGGCCGGTGACCGCAGCAAGCCAAACCGAGCCACTCTGAAGGTGGAGACAGTACGATCCTCTTTCATCATACGTTGCTAAAACCAACAGGAATACCATCTTCACATCAACAATGGCCATGAAGGCATGAGGACTTAAACCAAGTGCAGATATGTCGATATTTTGCAACAAGAATTCAAAGTTTTTTTTTATTTCCGTTGTTACACCGTGCATGTTGTTGAGTTACTCAATTATTACACCAACCACTGCACATACATAAAATTTATAAAATTTACACATTAAAACATTAAAAACACTCCGACATGTTTCGGTCCTAGGACCATCATCAGGGAGCCTTATCGTTCTTGCTAAAGTCACACTATAAAAAGTCACATAAATTTCGCTGTACCAGTTGGGTATTGTGAGTACATTGAGTGAGAAGAATTCAAAGATTAACTGTTCATCAAATTTAAAAGCAATTTCTAAGGCGTAAGATCTGCCTGTAATTTTACGACAGAATTCTCGTAAATTACTGCCCTTGTATCACCGCCACCGTTTGAAGAGAAAAGGCAAATATAAGTTTTGCAGATAAAGGCCTATTATTTTACTTAAGGGCCTGATGGTGGCTTAATAAACCGCAATATGTAGCCTATTTTATCCTGCTTGGTATGTTACGTATGATTATTTTGAGTAAAATTACACACACAATTGGATAACACAACAGGGTGTTTGTTTCTAAAATATAAGTTTTGTTGAGAATGAAACAGAGCAAGGAAAATATATCAAGACTGCTCATTAACCTTTTAAAGCCGACTGGTTTCGTGCAACAACAGGTGTAACAGTTAAGAATTATACATTCTGCCCACACTGTATTTATTTGTTTTGAATTTATCTCAGAACAAACAGCGAATTCTGCCCCATATAACATAAAATGATTGGGTTTTATAACCGAGATGAAAAGTGTTTACTGCGCGGTACGGACTGGGTCTTTAAATAAAGCGGTCTGCGCTTTTAAAGGGTTAAATAAATCCTAAGAACTGCACTAGATATGTACATCCACGTTTAATTACATGTCCGCAGTATGACACAACTCACACATAAACATTAAGCATGAATTTGTCTCCAACTCTGGTATTCACATTCGTTAGGCACGTAACACCACATATTGTATATTGACAGTACTGTCTTCGTTGCTTAGATACGTTCAGGTTACTTAAAAGGTTTATAATAAAACTTTAATTCTGATAGTGTGAGCAGCTTTATGGCAAAAGTATGACCACATAAGTGAATATTTGAACAAGAAACCTTAGATTTATAAGTAAGGTAAAAGGTAAAGCAGTCCCATTACAGGCCTGAACAGGCCCAGAGGTTTCCAGGAAGTTAAGGTTCCCAGATTTCGTGACAACGGCACAGGATGGTGGTAAGGTTGCCAGCCTTAAGCACCGGCCGCCTTTACCCCCAGGAAATGCTTCTGGTACTCATTTCTGTTAGAGGCTGAGTCGAACCCAGGGCCATAATGCGATCGGAAGGATTTTTTCGTCAATGAAAAATTCACTGACACCAGCTGGGATCGAGCCAGCGACCTTCGGATTTGTAGTACAGCACCTTAACCACTGTGCTACCGCGGTCTCCAGACTTATAAGTACAGTATATTAATTTGAATAAAGGAGTTAGGAGCTATTTTGCTTTCCTTGTCCAATTGTCAACGTGGGGACAATTGGTCAAGTAATGCGTGGAACACAAAATGCCAGCCATATACCATATAGATCAACTACCTGCAGCTGTAATTGGATGTTTAATGAGCGGGTTTGTTACTCACATCATCTTTCATCGGCACATAAATGCAAGTTAAAAGCAAAATGTCGGGAATGATTGATATTCTAATTAAGCACATGCTTTATACTACGCAGGAATTAGCTTCAATTTGTACAGGCTTTTGTTCCAGTTTGAGTAGATTCCCATGTTCCCAGAGGGGAATAACTGGAGTTGGCTACCTACACAGGCACAGGGACTATTGAAACTTTGGTGGAGCATAAATCTACACATATAAACAAAGGTCACACACAAACACACACATACACAACACACAGCTAGTTGCTCTCGTGATATCTGGAAAGCCATTTACCATCTGAAAGTACCACTGTTTCCTATATGACATCTTTCCAATGTTACTAGCAGCTGGGCTAATTAAAACCGCCATCTTTACGCTTGGCATTATAAGACATGATCCCAACACGGAGGAAGCAGTTAATCAGATATTACTGACAAGACTAAATATCTTAAATCGGGGGTGTACAGATCCTGAGCGCCAGGTCTAAAGGGCGTCTGGAATTTTTGCGGCGTCCCTTAATATTTATGGGTCCTCAGTACAGAACTTGCCTCAGACGCCTAGAAATTTGAGGTGGCTCCTAGATTTTTGGAACATATCTGCACCCCTGTATTACCTTGCACTATAATCATTACAGTACATTATATTACCAGACTCAGGATAGTTCAGGTGATATAGCAAATAGGCTATGGACTGGATGACAGAGGTGTCGTGCTTCGATTTCCGGCTAGTTGAAAGCCTTCTGACCACTCTTCGTGGAATAACATCAATGACACACGTGTCAACGCAATATTGTGTACAGAAATACTTTAATTCAAGTTGACAACACGATATTACTCTTCCTTACTGGATGTGCCTTTTTAACGCACCACGTGTTTCCAAAAGGTAAAGCAGTCCCGTTACAGGCCTGGAGTGGCCCAGAGGGTTCCAGGAAGTTAGGGTTCCCAGATTTCATGACAACGGCACAGGATGGTGGTAAGGTTGTCAGCCTTACACACCGGCCGCCTTTACCCCCAGGAAATGCTCCTGGTACTCATTTCTATTAGAGGCTGAGTCGACCCTAGGGCCATAGTGCGATCGGAAGGATTTTGTATCCATGAAAAATTCCACTGACGCCAGCTGGGATCGAACAAGCTACCTTTCGACCTTAACCACTGTGCTACCGCCACCACGTGTTTCTACTTTACACAATCTGCTAAATGTACAAGGACTTCAAGACTTTAAAAACTATGTGTTATTGTCTAATGTTAGAGTACCCGGCATTAAACCATACCTAACGTAAACATACTCAGTGCACACTGAGTTAATCTTCTTATTTCTATTATATTTGACACAATGGTAAAAGGTCCACCCCGTGAACACGACTCTTAACACGTCCGCACTAGATGGAGGTGAGTTTTGATATTTGATATCGAATATTCTACACAATACTCAGGATTCACGGCAAGTGGCGCTCAAATGATGGTCTGCGAATTCACATTGAAAAAGTTCCGACGTTTCGGAAAACTGCGCTGCCTCCAGGTGACCTGAACCAAGTTCAGTCACCCTGAAGTCGGAGGCACCACAGTCGCCCGAAACGTCGGAACAAATCCACCACACCGTACGGTGTAAAAAACACATCATCATATGAGTCCTCTACAAAATAGAATTGGGCCGGGATAGCTCAGTCGGTATAGCGATTCGCTACGGGCTTGAAGGTCCGGGGATGGAATCCCGGTAGGGACGAGATATTCCGCACCCATCCAGATCGGCCCTGGGGCCCGCCCAGTCTCCTATACAATGGGTACCGGGTCTTTGCCGGAGGTAAAGCGGCCGAAGTGTGGCGTTGACTACCCAACCACCATCTAGCGCCGAGGTTAAAGAAAGAGTAGAGCTATACATCTACTCTCCCCTGGATCTTCGTGGCCTGTTCTAGGATAACCTTTACCTTTACAAAATAGATAATTTTATTATTGAATTATAAAATGGTTATTATTTTTTAATACGTTTAGAAATGTTTATCTGCTTATTGGGCGGACAGGTGTTAATAGCGACAGCACACACTGAAACGCACTGCACAGAGCATTGAACAAACAGGGCAGGTGCAGGTAGGAATTTAAAATTTTAACCAGAATAGAGACAAATGGCTAAAATATGGCCACATGTTGATGATAACGTGGGATGGGAAAGCTAGCCTGGCAGTTGCAAATGGCATGTGTGGTCTAGTGGGCTGTAGATGTCTGATCTGATTAAATCTACTATCCTTCTCGTGCTCTGATAAACACAACCTCCCTCCCTCGTTTGCTACCCCTTTTCTGTATACACAAACACCTCCACAAATCGAATGCAGTTCGCTCCCTTTACAGCGGTGTTCAGGAATAACCCCTAACGCAATCCATTACTGAATCCAACGTACCCTCCCTTGCAGGCAGTGTAGCTCTCAGCAGTCGCCACATCGCTTCTAGCAGCATTAAAGCGAAACTGAGCCCAACCGTGTCTCGTATTCTTTTTGCATACCAGGTACAATAATTTGTTAATTTGTAAATGAAGCTACTAGTAACTAATGAGGCAAGGAGGAACCGAACCCCCAGGAACACTTTCCCCATTTTACACGGAGCTTCCCTGAGGTTCTTCATTGAGAATTCTGTTGGAAAGCCAGCATCGGGAAAGCCGTCGATTCCGGAAAGGGCGCGCCGAATTGAACGGAGTTTTATACGATCGAGTTATTAAAATTCATAATTTTGGATTTTTAAAGGAACTAAGGAAACCGCAACAGCGTACTCGGTAGAGAGACTAGGTCTCGGCTGGACAATTCGCGGTTCGAATTCCGGCACAGGCAGGCGGTTTTCTCTCTCCAAAACACCTGACTGGCTTTGAGGTCCACCTAGCTTCCTATTCGAGGGGAAACGGGTTTCTTTCCCGGGGCTAAAGGGAGCGGGGTGTGAAGTTACCCATTCCTTTACAGCTACGACAGGGGCTAAGAAAGACTGGAGCAATAGATCTACTGCCCTACATGCCTTCATGACGTGGAAAGGAACAACTTTGCTTTGCCTTCCAGGACCCATGAATTATCACTTAAAGAACACGGTGAAAATTTAAAAAAAATGCATTTGTACTTACTTAAGAGTCAATAATATTGCAACCTAATAATGAATTCTATTTACTTGTTACGAGCAGTACGATTCTTCAGTCTTCTTGTCGCACTGTCACGCTGGTAATTAAAAAATATCTTATTTTTCTTGAACAAAGTTTTATCGTATGTTAAGACTCCTATGAGGCAGTTATTTTCCAGACGGTCAATGCAAATGTGTAGGTTAAACGTCAGAATCACTTTACGTATGTACATTCAACATTACATATTTAGACTACTCTCTGAGGTTATTCTTAAATGTTAGCTAGAAGACTACAAATTACAGTGTTTTACAATTATGTGAACCTAACGTGACCTCCATAGTCAACTCAATCGATTTTAGGTGTAAAGTACACGCTATAAGAAACCTTCGTGGAGTAGAAAAAAATATCTTAAAGCATTTAGATTCGTCTAAAATAATTTTGGATATATTGTGTCGTGGGTTCATTGTGTAGCATTTTGGTGTCCCCTGGTACATTTTATGTCTTGTTTTCTAAGAGTCTATTGCAGATTTTACTCTGGTGTAGCTATATTTTGGCCTGATTAACAACTCTTGCGAAGCCCAACACTACTTAAGCAACTTCTTCATAGCTTTCAGTTTCGTGACCATAACTAAACAATCTGTGAAGCTAGGCACTTCACTCACATGTTTGCTATGAGGCTGTATAGCACATATACTTGCACGTAAAGCTTTGAAGACTGTTCGTATGTCAGCCATCACACAATGGTAAGAATATTTAATATTACATGCGACAGATGCAATGTCATGATAGTACCAGAAGAGTTTATTTCAAAATATTATTATTATTATTATTCATGATTTGAAATCAGCAGAGAAAGAGACTTTATGGTAAGGTCTTCAAGGTTTTGACGTTGCGTCGTCGGGTTAGTTGTTCCCGACGTTTCGAAAAAAAAGAAGCATCTTAGTCTCCTAGGATCACGCTAAGGTTGGTTGTTTTCTTGAACTGTTTAACCTTGAAGGTAGAAGCACTAAGTTCCTTCGAAATCTCGGTAACAAGAATGTTCAGCAACTTCGCAATGAGAACATCAAATCTCGCACCGGCTTGATCAGTTCTGCTCGGAATTATTTGTTGATTGGTGGAAACTTTAAATATCTTACAGACTAACTTTATTGCTTTCAGAGTTATTAGTACTACTACTGGTGGTGGTGGTGGTGGTAATAGTAGTTGTAGTAGTTCAGCAGCAGCATCAATAGTGGTATATATCATGGAGTTCCAAATAAAGTTTTCGATATCCATTTCTAACCGATAAATAAAAAACGACCTCGCATGATCAGGTTGGGACAGGGACCCTGCCCCTCCTAGCGAGTTCTCAGCACTCTTAAAGTAAGAAAGAAATCGGTTCCCTTTTCTGTTTTCCTTCCGACAGAATTAGCAAACGATCTCCACTGAACTTACAACTAGTTGGACCAGTCGAAATGCCTGCGGAACTAAGGAGACAGAAGGCAGTTAGGGTGGTATGTTGAGCGGATAGAGCGATCCGTGCGCCTCGTCTGTAATATAATCCGCTAACTTGCTGGTTTTAAACAAAACCTACAATCACCTATTCTAGGCTGTACCATTTTGGGTCTGTTATGCCATTCTTATTGTTTACCTCATTTTCCTCAATGCATTTATGCACAAAGATATGCAAGTCTCTCTCTCTGCACACCGCTCGTTTGACAGATCCTCATAGTGGCATGGATTGGAACATAACACGAAAAATGCATGGAAATCCTCCGCTTGCGTCTACTGCTCAGTGAAATGCTTTTAGGGAACTTTTCAATTTTAAAGTCCAGTAAGTGTAAACCGCAGTACACAGTGTCCACATGAAATGCAAAAATTATAAATGCTCTGATTTAGAATTAGTTTTTAAAAACTATGGCTCCAAGTACATCTTGGTAAGAAATTCTTGTCCCCAAAATTCCATATAATTTCACTGTTATACGTCGTCATGTGAACTAAATTAATCCACACGTATTTCCGACAAAAATGTGCACATTTTATCTCCACTGTCGGAACTTGTCGTAGATTCCGATATAATTACACAATGTTACGATTCCTTGATTTCTAGGACGAACACAAATATTACACATTTCACAGCTCGCTCGTACTCTAGAGGAACTCCGAACAATACCACCTTCCTATATCATTTCCATACAGCTAAAAGCCCTAGCAAGGCAATCACTTACATGTAATATTCGAGGCACCAGATAACTTAAAGGGCTTACGGTTCACACCAGGGAGTCCTACACAGTATAAGTGACAAATGATGCAATTAGGGAGGTAATAAGAAAATAAGTTGTATCGGACGAGAGATGTATTGCCGCTTTACTACAGGTTAGCTGTTGGTTCCCATCAGAATGGGTTAGTTAAAGTAGGGCTAAGGGGAGGATGCTGAAAACAAGTCCTGCAAGCAGCATTAATCACATCCACTGCCTCCACCCACAACACGCTAAGGTTTCAGGTACACATTTAGTGTTACCGATCACTAACACTACATTTAGTGTTACCGATCACTAACACTACATTTCACCGCCGTTATTTAAGTGTATTTAAGTGTAGGCTATTATTAATATTACCGCATTTTCAAACTACGTTTTGTGGTATGTTTTGCTGGTGTATCTATCCAGTAAACACTTGCACTTGTACTTCACTGATATTCCCACAGTGCGCGTACTGACTGATGATTCGCCTGATTTGTACCGTACATTCCACAGATAGAAAACCTACTGAAACGAGAGTAATTTTAAGTAGGAGATAATGCTCGTTTGCATGCACTCACATAAGCCTATATTTAACGCATTTTGTGTTGTGAAAATTCGTGATTAATTGCATTTTAACCGTGTTTGCACGCAACAACAGAGCGAGTGGTGTACAATTCTCAGGATCGGTGCACTGACGGATAGCAGACAGTTCATCATGACTGTTTACTGCTCCACCTTCGCATTTTTTCTCAGACTATTTCTCCACGTTTACAGCATGAGAGATGAGCACACCATCTTGCATAATGCCTAATGAGCGATGATCCACATTAATGTTCATTTTAACTTCAATTTACTCCATGCAAATTGTTTCCGCCCCCTGAACAGGTCTGGCCACCCGAGATAAATCACACACAGCACAGATGACGTGGAGAAGGGGATGAGATAGGTGTGTCTGTTACGAAACCCTGTCCCCTTTCCGATCACTCTTCCAAAGTGTAGGCCACAAATTTATGAGTTTACACCATTCCTGACACGGTGTCCATGCATTGTTGCAGTACACATGGTCATATATGCACACATAAGACTACGCCGTCTCTATGTTGCAAAAGGATAATTTAATTCTTTCGCTCCATTGTTTCTCTAATTTAACCTAGTTACTGGTGCGGTTAACTGTCATTTAATGCCTTCCATTCTTGCGCCTGACTGTCATATCTGGTGTCATGCAAAGAGCTGTCTCTTCGAGATATTTGCAGCCTTGTTACAAGATACCCAAGTACAAGAAATAGATCACTGTACGTGGATCTTCAATATGATAAGTCTGAAAAACAACTTGTGTAAAATCAGGTCTAGAGAGTCTCCAGGCCTTTTGGTGTAGTCAAAGCTCCATCTTCGCGGCCAGTACATTTCACGCGCCTCACAATCCCGCTGATCGCTTACTAATATCCACACGTCCAGCCGTCTACCGCTACGAATGAAAGAACTCGAGGACGGCCGAACGGATTTACGTAAAATTTGATCTCCAGAAAATGTACCATTAAGTGTCAACTTCACTCTTTGCCTTAGTTGTGAATTTCCTTTTGTATTCAAATAATTAAAATCGTAAAATTTAGGGCACATGCTATATAACCCCCGCGAAAAAGTCCGTAATCCAGGTGCGCATACAAGGGCAGTTGTCCACTTGGCAAGCGAAAGTCCTTCTGTCACACCCATGTGCTGAGATGCCACCTAACCTCTCTATTGCGGATGTCAACAGAAAGGGTTGGTTCCTTTTTAGGCACTTTCGCAAAATTGCAAAATACTACTACTAGCTTCATGTCTGTCCGTCTGTCCGTCCGTCCGCGTGGAACAACTCGGCTCGTACTGGAAGGATTCTCATTAAATTTGATATTTGAGAATTTTTCGAAAATCTTTTGTGAATATTCAAATTTCATTAAAATCTGACAACAATAACGGGTAGTTTACATGAAGACCGATATACATTTTTTATCATATCTCGCTCATTTTTTTAGAATGAGAAGCGTTTCAGAAATGACTGTAGAGAAAATCAAAACACACATTTTATGCTCAATAACTTTTTTTTCCGAAAATCGTGCCGTTTATGTGATAATGTGGAAAAATACTGCAGAGCTGGGCAGGCCACAGACGTCAATATGACGCATGCGCAATGCATGCTGGATACCTAAGGCTACAAATACACATATTCTGGTTGTGTAATACTCGTTTTTCCACTGCAACAATGGTTGCATGATCGCGCCTCAATGTGACGTTATTCATACATTGCCTGTCTTGGTTTTTTATTGTTCTGAATCGAAACGATGGACAAGAACCAGACGCCTAGGAAATCTGAGTGGAATATTGCATTGCTAGACCCCTACAGAATTGACATACGAGTAGAGTAAGTTTCTGTTCTCTAACATTATATCAAATTTTGTTTTTAAAAAACTGTCATTTTATTATGCAGCAGATTGTGGGTATATTTTTTCTTTTAATTTGGGTATCTGTTGAAAACCCTTGAGGGCACCGTTCTAGATTATCAACCTTGCCTCAAAAACTGAAACTTGTTTTTATACGATCATGCCTGAATAAATTTTAAATGTTTTTGGAAAAGAATACTCTATCGAATCGAATTCAGTTGTTCGCTTATCATTAGCACATATGACTCACCGTCACTATTAAATAATATTACATAGTACCTTCAACACGTAATTGGATTCGACAGGCCCACCGCCGATGCATCTGAACATAATGAACCTCCGTCTTGCATAAAATACCTGGAATATACTGATCAATTGAGCGACCGTCAACTTCCCAAGAACTCTTCCAATGAAATTAGTGCACTGTTGGATAATGAAATCAGCTGTCTGACATTAACTACACTGACTTTTGAAAAAAAAAAATACAGGCTAATGAACTTCGGATTTTATCCTTTTTTTGCCAGGACTATGAAAAGCAAATTTGGGGGCAAGTGAATTTTTGTCACTACGAAAGTTAAATCTTAGAATATATTAGATATTCAAAGCCTCTTTCCTTCATGAATCGTGTAGCTTACAAATCAAACACTAAATTATGTCTCTTAACTCAGCTGAAACACTCGCTTCATAGACGACATTATTCAGCAGGAAGTACGAAAAAGGCACACCAATCACATTTAATGCATGGGTCAAGAGTAAATTGCGCAGCACTAAATGTTAAAATACAGTCAATGGGATAATGCATCATATAATTTCTCTCCAATATTCCCTCAGCCGTGTCTGTTCATAAGCTTCCATCGATCACCAGTCGGCTTGAGGATTTAGAAACTTCAGAAGTATGGTTACATCAACTGCATAATCACAACAACAAGCATTTCCAGAGCACAGCATTCGTGTGTCAGTTTATCACGACATGGTGTTCCGGCGTGAAATGCGATTTACAGCAGGCAGCGAAACTTCGAAACCGGACTTTAAAAGGATCTGGTGCGTTAGTAGGACAAAGGTTAAATGCAAATAAGCTACGTTTTATATATAAACCTTCACTGGACTGTGGGACGTTTCGGAATCAGCTCTCCCACAATCCACAACCCTCTCCATTGTAATATGCAGCAGGACCAGTTGATTATTAAGCACTGGTTGATTGATTGATTTACTAACCCAGGTTGAAATATCATCGCCTGTATGGATTATTTATTGTGTTTTGCAGTATGAACAAAGAACATAATCAGCTAATCCAATACTGCACCGAAGGTTCAGCTAGTTCTGTTACATGTTATCGATTATGACATTTATAAATGTTGTTTCAGGTGAACCAATAATTAGCTGTATGAGTTTACCAATGGTCCCTTGAACCTAAAATTCTAATATACACTGCATGTTAAACTATTACACTTGCCAGTAACCATCCAACTGAAAGGTGAAATTATATTATTTTTAGTCAAAAAGAACTAGAGTCAATTCTAAATTCCCAGACCGAATTAAAAACTCTCAGATATTTTATATTTGTCAATACCATCAAGCGAAGTGGTGATTGGGTTCCTCACCTCTGTGGTACTTCTTTGTAGCACAAAAAAATATATAGTGCGACCTGCTAATAAAGTATTCATGTTGGCTTTCAATACGTTCTTCCGAAAATTCAATTTTCACTTTATGGGGTTTACAGAAAACATACATCAGTATACTTTGTAGGCTACACAATTCAACCAAGTCTTCTGTTACTGGTGTTACAGAAAACACAAACAATGTGCCTTTATGGATCAAAAATCAATGTTGCTTTCATTTGTCAACACACTCTGTCAGATGCTGTGAAGAAGAACAAATTAAAAGGCAAAGATTAAAGACTGTTAGACACGCGAATTTGCCATCAAGTTGGTTCAAGAAACTTGAAAGAAGGTGTGAGTTAGTTCCCACCAACTGGGGTCGCATTATTCACCACTCACATTACACTTATCCAAAGGTTCAATACTCCAGTTCGAGGCGAACAATAACCAACCCCCCAACACCAGAATAAAAATACGTTGGCTGATAGAGTATCCACCTGCTTGCAAGAGCAAATGTGGTCCACACCAGTGCTTGTCGGGTTGAGAAAAAGTCTTAAAATTTTTTATGTTTTGTTGACCGTGCATCTCTGTATAATCTTACAAATAAACCAAATTTCTGTACAATTTTCTTCTTAGTATATTTATATTCGTCCATCTCTACATGTTTCGGGCTGCTATGGAATTCCACCCTGCATACCAGACAGTCACCCACACAGAATAAAAAGCACCAAGTGTCGCATAAACACAGTTGTTTCTCCTGGTGATGAGCCAATAGCAGCCCTAAACGTGTACAGATTGACAAATATAAATATACTAAGAAAAAAATTGTGCACAAAGTTGGTTTATTTACAAGATGTCTTAAAATAATTTAGAATTTGAACAAAAACAGCAATTCATAGATAATAATTATCTACTAGCACACGAGCGTAATGAAAGATTTTAAACACATCAAATATTAAACAAAATATACCAAATGTGTTGAAATGAGTCAAATAGTCTACGTGACACAAGTTTCCTTTCACTCTGCGGCACACGGATAAGAAACTCGCTGTACGTCAGTACTTAACAACCTGGCCAATACAGGAAATCATTCACAATATATCTGCTGGCAACTGCATGGAATCTCATTGTTAAAGTAGTAACTGCTGATCAGTCAGAAAATCTACCGTTTCTTGCCCTCGTTTTCCTAACAACAATCTACACGGAAATAATAACACTGCTTTCTTATTAAAAGAATCCTGCGAATATCATATTCATATTACCAATATTCTACCATTTACTACCAGGGCCTCGCACTCTTATACAGGGACATTCGTGGTTATCAAGCAAAGTAACAACGGTGAACGTAAATATCACTGACACCATCGGATTGGTTACAGCCATCTTCTAAGCAGGCCACAGAAGGAGCAAAAGAGGCAATGTATGTATAACATACCAATGAGGCGCGTTGGTGTAACCATTGTCACAGCGGAAAAGGAATAAGTATTACATATTTTCAGTGTGTATGTTTGTAGCCTTAGGCGTTCAGCAAAACGCATGCGCCCTATTTTCATTCGTGGTCTCTCCGGCTCTAAAATATTTTTTTCATGTTATCTCATAAACGGCACGATTTTCGGAAAAATATTGCTGAACACTTAATGTGTTTTGATTTTCTCTTCAACTTTTGTCTGAAACATTTCTCATACCGAGAAGAACTGAGCGAGATATGATTTTAAAAAATGTATATTGGTCCTCATGTAAAGTAATAGTGATTCTTGTCCGATTTTAATGAAACTTGAATTTTCGCGACATATTTTCGAAAAATAAACAAATATCAAATTTCATGAAAATCCGTCCAGTGGGAGCCGAGTTGTTTCATGCGGACAAACGGATGGACAGACATGACAAAGCTAATAGTCGCTTTTCGCAATTTTACGGAAGCGTCTAAAAACGGAGAACGCTGGAGAAAGGAGTTCGCCCAACCACAAGACCAAGCAGTACATTAATTACCACCCATTACAACGTACTAGTTCGTATAATTTACTATACCACAGACACTTGTCTAACGTTTCATTTCATTGTATTAATTCGTGTCCGAAGGAGGATGTGTTTGGGTAAGTCATATCACCAGAGTACCAATTCGTACACTTCGAAATGCATTTTAACCAATTTATTTAAAAAATAACCAACACGATGTCACTTGTGGACTATCCTTTATTTTCATGGGTAGTCGTCATTCATTCTCTTTATGTTTCGAGCTTTCGGTAAGCTCATCATCAGGAGATCATTTTTCCTGTACAGTCAGCCTCTGGTATAGTGTACAATCTTTGCTGTAGCCCTCCCGTTCTCCTCTCCTCTCTCGGGAGCAGAACACGTAGGAGAACGGGAGGGCTACAGCAAAGATTATACACTATACCAGAGGCTGACTGTACAGGAAAAATGATCTCCTGATGATGAGCTTCCCGAAAGCTCGAAACATGT
>Ga0123352_10009574_pt1 | contig 15160 bp, 14 predicted proteins | sample TergutLab28metaG_FD_89700 | JGI IMG/M metagenome (GOLD analysis project Ga0123352, IMG submission 89700) | Labiotermes labralis P1 segment gut microbial communities from Petit-Saut dam, French Guiana - Lab288 P1 | ecosystem: Host-associated > Arthropoda: Insects > Digestive system > Gut ... | reverse complement strand
TATTAAAAAAAAAAAAAAAAAAAAATAAAATAATAATAAAAAAAAACAACTACTTAAATCAAAAACTATATATAGAAGGGGGGGGGGGGGGGGGGAGGGGGGGGTAATTCAGTTTTGGTTTGCATATAAAAATGATATCTATGTTGTATGCACATTCTTTTCAATTCACTATATTTAAAATTTGGCATTTCCTATATGCTCAGCAATATACCCAACACAAATAAAAACAGGAAATGCAATATTTTATTAATCCCTTTCTTGTTTATTACACAATGCTGCTTGCCTGATTACACAGCACTGAATGAAACGGGGACTGATGAAGAATGGCTTGGAAATCCTTTGAAGTGCTCATGGCATGACTCAGGTACTGTAACACTTGGTCAGTATAGTTCATGTGCTCCAGATGGCAGGTGATCAAATATAAGGTACTGATGGAATAATATTAACACAAGAAAATGTTACTCTAAAAAATCTGCTGTGTTAACCACAAATACCATATGAACTACAGGGGCAGTGAACTCAGAAATCCTACAATGAGAAGCTGCCACCCGAATGTTGGAGTTATGACATGTACTGTACAGTCTGCTCAAGAAGGACAACAGCTACAGGAATAAACAAGAAAGAAAGGACTACATTTGTGTGTATGAACATGTGCACATCTTAGGGACACAACGCCTGCAAAGAAATACATACAGCCTTCAATTATAAGATTAGCTTCTGTAATCTTAGTACAGTAAGATGGAAGTGGTTTCTGAACTCACCTCTTTAGGTGAGGCCCTGACCAGGATATCATTTGCCTCCTTGTTGCTTAGTTCTTCCAATACATTAGACATAGAACCAAAAATACTCTTCAAAGATACTTTACTGTCCTCGTGCAACCTCTCCGGAAGTAATGTTATCCTCTTGTGTGTCTCATCTGAAACACAGTAACATAACTTAAAATGCTCTATTCAAATTAAAATCTTTTAAGTTTGGTGCCTCAGCTTTGTTTATCCATTTGTTATTTCATCACAGTTGCTCAGGCTATACAGTTTCCAATCACAGTGAACTGAAAAGGATGTGGAACAAGTTTGTCACTGCCTAATTTGGGATGCTAACCCAACATCAGCCTTCATGCAAAGAGGGAAACCAACCAAAATCTCAGCCAAGATTTGATCCCAGAACCTTGTCAATATGAAATGGCACTAGTCACTCACCTGTGAGGTTAAATGGTACTATTAAACAAACCGACACAGAAAAATAAACTAAACAAAATTCAGTCTTTATAACCACAAGATGCTGGAGCATGTTTTTACTTTTCTATTCATGTGCAAAGGCACTGAAAATTACCTTGGCTGCTTGGGTCATAGTATGGGCCAAGTTTGGATTCCATATTTAGAGCAGCTCTTACTCTTGCTGCGGCTGATGGCATAATGTAGAGAAACAAAACAGGCATCCCCCGTCCAAAATGGATTAAAACCTTCTTGATTTCCCTGATGTCCAATGTCAGCGTCACACTTTTTGAATCTGCCATGAAAACAAAGACCAAACACATCACAAGTGGATATCTGCAACTTTACATCAGGAGAGTACACAGAAATGGAATGTCTGGGCTCCTGGTACATTGGAACACAAAGATCAGAGCTTGACAACAAAAATACTCAGTGGCTTGCACACACAGTCCTTGCTTCATGTATGACTCTCACAGTAAACAGAGAGCATTAACTTCTTGGTACAAGTACTGTGGATATAATGTGTTTACCGTGAGGTAGAAACCGAATTTTAAACACCATGATCATGAATTTCAGGCTTCAAGTGTTATGATGTCAAACAAAATACCTGTATGATAGGCTACATTTATTTGAATGATTTTGTTGAACAATAAATGCAGATTTATTCACTTGATAACATTCTACTTCAGGCCAAATAAAAGTACAAAACAGAATGGGTGAGCCAAGGGTGCTGACCACACGTCTGCTTAAATGCACAAAATTCAGAAACAAGGAGCTACGATAGCTGTCACAGTAGTGACAGGGTAGAGGTTGGAAGACTCAGGTTCAGTTCCTATACAGCCAGGGATTTCTCTCTTTCTCTCTCTCTCTCACAATGTTCAAACTGACTCTAAGGCCCACCCAGTCTGTTGTACTATCCCCTTTCACCCAGGGTACAGCTGTAGAAAGAGTTGTTAAGATTTTTGTCTTCCAGGATGTGATGACACGCAGTCTGGTTGACAGATGGTAACCATCCTCACTGCCATGAGAACCTCACATCTCATACATGAGTATGCCTCCTTGGTATGCATAGGAGATGAAGCTGGTTGGACACCAGGACAATTCTGGAGGTTACTGTGGAAAGAAAAATTAGTTGCCCCATTGTGCACCCAGCATGCAGACACCATGCTCACTGAGCTATCATATATACAGATACTGATTTACAACAGCAAATAATGTCAGGTTATTGCTGTCAGATATATTGTATTAACCCACTCACATTATTTTTATTTCCAATCTCACCCACTAAAAACAAATTAATTTTTATAAACATGATAATTATCCCTTAGGTGCTTAAGGTCAACTGCAGTCAACTTCAAGTGTGATGCTCAGAAAACTACATATCAACTATAGCCATTGCCAGTGATGGGTGGCCATTTAAATGTTGGGTGTTTGGCAGAGTACCATTCAGCCTCACTCAAATTTAATGCCTGGTGGGAGCTGGAGAAGAATGAAATTTGAGTCAGATGTGCCTACGAAAGGCCCCTAAATGTCATCACCATCAGTAGGCATTAAGGGCGTGAGGGGTATACCTGATGTTTGGCACCAAAGGGTTAATTCCAGTGCCTAAGGGTTAAAATCAATCACTCTGGTATGGAAATACAAACTCTTGCCGTCTGCTGCTCATAAACCTCACCATGCTGCCATTTATATAATGCGCAATAGCAAGCCAACCTGTATGGCAAAATAACAATCTTCACAGCCTTCTGACTGAAGTATAGGGGAAAGATTAATTTTTAAAAGTCATATACTCACCATCTTCAATGGCTGGGACAGTTATTCTAATTCCTACTGAAGAGATTAGTACTCGATCCTTAGGAACCACTTTGTAGGATCCGATTCTAACAGTCCGACACTGCACCAAAGTGTAAGAGCCAGGAACTGAACCATCTATAATGCCATCCATGTCCAGTTCCCTTCCACCACCTACAATTTTTTAACATCATAATATTCTTGTAACAACACAGGCAATAAGTATTATATGTTTTGAGTGTGTCTGTAACTGTAGTTATCCAGCATGCAACGCCCGTGCGCCATTAATGTCATGTGGCCAGTGACGCTCTACAATATTTTTCCGCATTATCTTTTAAATGGCAGGATAAAAAAAAAATAAAAAATAAAAAAAAAGAAAAAAGAAAAAGAAAAGAAAAGAAAAAAAAAAAAGAGCTACCGAACACAAAATGTGTGTTTTGATTTTCTCTACAACTTTTGTCTAAAACATTTAACATTCTAAGATGAACTGAGAGATATTATCATAAATGAATACTGGTCTTCATGTAAAGTCTTGTCAGACTCAATGAAACTTGAATTTTCTTGAGAGTTTTCCAAAAAAGCCTTGGCAACATCAAATTTCATGAAAATCTGTACCATGGGAGCCGAGTTGTACCACGCGGATGGGCGGGCAGACATGACTAAGCTACATCACGTTTTGCAATTTTGCAAAAGTGCCTAAAAAGGAACAAATACAACTGGTAAACACACAGAGATACACAGTAATTACTGTATTTACCTGAATACAAGATGACTCCTATCTAAACCTATCCCCTAAACAAAATATATCTCCCAAGGGAAAATGTATTTATCCAAATATAAGACAACCCCCCAAAAATAAAAGTCTGCTAAGAAAACATAATTTACTATTAATTGCAAATGTCAGATTCTATCTACCTTTACCAATCAGTGTCACTGTCTCTAACTTCAGAGACAGTGCCTTCAACTTGCTCATACTCACTCCTAAAATTCCCATTCACATCACTGTCATTACGCAACACATCACTATCAGTCTTGTCCATTGCACTGGATGTACAACACGTCTTAAATACCCTTCCCAACAGCTTCTGGTGATATCCACATTGACTAAATAATACATACATATTTATTGGTTTATGAACTTACTTGAACCAATGAAGATTCACAATTTTCTCCACAGATGTGCTAAGAACTTTAAATACACGTGTTCTGGATTGTTGTGTTGTGTCTGTTCAGTATGAGTTCAGGACTCTTGTTATAGTCCTTAATTTGTGGAATGGTCCACGTTTTAATTTTTTGTTCTGTGGTTAAATTTCAATGTTTCAATAGCCATTTTCCTATTACTACCCTGGACTAGATCTGTTCTCAGATACAAATCTTAACAAGTTACTGTTTCTGCCTTGGCCAATGACTGACAATAGCTCGATCTAAGTGGTCAACCAGGATAGGTGCTTCTCTGTCTGAAAACAGAAACGCAGCCACCTTCTGAAATGTGCTTCTTCAAAAAATTAGACAATGGATAAAAGTCCCAAAAAGGAAGACTGTGTCAGTTAACTTTCCCCTGTTCTCCTTTTTCCTTGAGGATTTGGTGATGCAAGGCTTGATTTGGCTCTGCATGATCCCATTCAGAGTGATCTGGTGTGGCATGTCTGTTTCACAGCTTCATACACAAATTCGTAAGATGACCTCACATATTTAAGCATCAAATTTAAGTAAAAAACTTCATCTTGCATTCAAGTAAATACAGTGGTTACTTTTAACTTATGATTCACAACAAAAGAATGCCTAACCATGTTCCAGTTTCACAATCCAAATCCCCTCAATGAATTTTAAAATCAAACTTTTGTTTATGTACTGCTCTAATTTTTATCACCAACACTAATGTCTGTGTAAGCACGTAACTCACAATATAAAGTCCTTCATTTGATTATTATCAGTTCTTGTCATAACAGAAGTCAAAAACCTGATGTACTGTGTGTAGCCATACAGTTAGATTCTGTTAATCTGTTATGCAGAGGACCACAAAGATGTTGGGCTGTCAGATATTAATGGATTATCAGATGGTACCTATACTGACCTAAGTTCTGACAGGCAATTTTTCACTATTGCTCCAATACTTGGGCTAATTTCAACTCTTTCAATGCCTGTGGTATGAAGCCATAACCTCCCTCTGATTTTCACTGCTTTCGAACTCCCTTATTATTTCAGATTTATGTGGAACCAAAGTTCTGTTTCCTCTTGCCAGTAGTACCTTGCTTGTTCAAGTGTGGAACTTATGAAGTCATTACAACAGCTCAAACAAAGAGCAACCTGTATTGCACGTAACACAATGGAAACAGAATTCACAGTAATCCTACGGATTGTTCCCTGACAGGTGGCATAACCTGCTGGTTGCTTGCAATACCACCAGTGTGTGAGGCAGTATCAATTTATCCTGCTTGAAGAAATAGCAACACCAAGTCTGGATAAACTGGGATAAAGTCACAGAATTCCTGCACCGTAAGTTACTGTCAGCAAAACATCCAGTCTTGGGACTATTCTCAGGTGGCGGAAGATATTTCCAAACAGAAAATCTTGACATGCCAGTCAGTCTTAGTGTATTTAAATTTTCTAATCTGTATGCTGCACATGGTAAAGCTGGCTGAGTGCTATTAGTGTTGCAATATCAGTACTGCTACGCCCAAGTTAAAATAACTCCCTGCAACCCCCACCCCCCACAACACACCAATGCACACATGCACAGCTACCAACAGCTTATATCTGCCTACAAATCCAACACAGTTATGTATTACAGACTCGAGAGAACCCCAAATATGAACTACGCAAATTATGTAGTAACATAACGATCTGTGTCTGATTGGAAACTATAGATATGAATACCTGTCAACTACGAATGTATAAAGGAAATTCTCTCAAGATCACCTCACAAACTTCAAACTTGCAGCAAATATTTAAACAAAACATTTGATTCTTTTTATATATTTGTATATATGATTTACAAGGGTAAATAGACATAATGTGGTAGTGTGTCTAAAGCACAAACATCAACAGCCATTCAAATAACAAACACCCTAACGAAATAAATTAGGTACATTCTTCTGGTGCCTATGGGAATCATATTTTAACACACAAACCTCTGACACCCTGAGTCTGTTGATTCTCTCCTGTATCTGATCCTGTGTCATCTTCCTCAGGAAATACGGGCTCTTTGCCCCTAGCTGACGAAGTCACCTCTGGATCAGGGGTGGTATATGAGTTATCGTCCACAGATAATCGCTGGCCATTATTCGGCAGTCTCTCACCAGTCAATGTTGAGTCCAAATCTGACTGGATACTCTCTTCGTCATCCGACGACAGAGTCAAACAAACTGGAGGGACAATATCAAAACCAAAGAAACTGGGATAAGTGACATTCAAATGGGAGGCACAACATATCTGAAACAACTCTCACATCAAATTTATAACAGCGGAAATAAGGAAATGTCTGCGCAGTGTTCGCACTCCAGTCACCAAGGGCACAGACTGAAAATTCCAGTATTGTTTCAGGGTGTGATGTGTTGTGTCACACAACCCTGAATGGTGGAATACACAACATTTTTGGGGAAAACCACTCAATGTGACTGACTTTTTGTGTGTTGTGCATGCTCTGTGTAATTATCACCAGAACCACTGTCTGAAGGAATCAAATTATCTGAATATCGAACAAAAGGATTCCAGCAACAGCATAATCTTCCAAACTCCTACCTTTCAAAAATACACTTTTAGTTTATGGCATGCAACAACATGCCTACACTTGACACAGTTTTGACTTTCACTAAAGAACCCTGAAAACCACAGAATCACTCAAAGGCAAAGAAAAACACATAAAGCATACTACATGCTGTGTGTAGAAAACCAAACGGACAACAATCTTTTTAACAAATATCATGACAACCTAAAAACATCTGGCTGAAAATGGCATTTGGAAGTAATGCCGGCAAAGTTGTATTTACCTACACAAGTAGTATTGTATAAGCTTTAAAATTTGCAATGGAGATACAAATGGTGTCCAAATTAACGTTTTATGTGAGAGGATGCAGTGATGAGGAAGGAATCTGGAAAAGGGTGGGGTGAGAAGCATGAAATATGCACCAGCCTAAGGCATCAGCTTATTATGTTGATTCAGGAACTGCACTGAAATCTGTGGGCAGTAAGTTACAGTTACATGTGTTTTGTGGGTTTGTCATTACTTCTCACAAAACTTGGAAACTTGCCACAGAAAAAATCCACTTGGATTTAAATAATCTAACACATTTTCATAACTCATAAGGGGACAAACTTGACCACACAGTGTACTGAGTACAACTTAAAGATGTATCCTGGGACAAAGAACATCAACCAAATCCTCAATATTAAGTAATATCTGGCCACCTCACAACCAGTTCATTTTTATTGGTTTGACTTCAAAACATCCAAATCACTGACCCATACCATTAAAAAATGCTGTCTCCATCTTCATAAATACAAAACACCTAGATCAGGCTACTATTAAGAAGTCTGCAACAAAGACCTTGTGTTCATCCATCTCTATGTGTGAATCTCATAAAATTATACGAGGCTTATTCAGAAAGTAAGTACCGTTTTGCTGTAAAAAAATCAAGTATGGTTTCTTATAAAAATTTATCATCAGATTCTACATTCTTCAAACTATTTTTCAACATATTTGCCGCCATTACTGAGGCACTTGCCGTAGTGGGGCACAAGTTTTTGTAAACCTTCCCCATAGAATGCGGCCGCCTGCGATGTTAGCCACTACTGACAATGTCATAGAGTACAGTCCTTGAAATCTGAAGAAAGTGCAGGGACAGATCAGAAATTGTAAAACATGTCGTCACACACTCTTTCATTGGCCTTACGCACCACATCATCATTCACCAAAGATGGATGCCCACTTTGTGCCTCATCATGCACTTGATCTTGTCCTTCATTGAACATTCAAATCCATTTCCTAACCATGCCATCACTCATCGCATTGTTACCATACACTTGACAGGTCTGGTGATGAATCTCACTTGGTAGCACATTCCCAGCGCTCAAAAAATGAATCAGACCGTATTTCACAGTCGGCAGTCCCTTCAATTGTCTTAAACATGTTTAACGCATTGGAACAAACATAAACATACCACAAATTTCACAAAATGGCGTCCATGGCTTCTCAAGTGATAGAGGAAGTCACTGCACATGTGCAAAGCGAGTCTCAAGGATGCGTGAGAGATATGCGCAGACGTACTTACTTTCCGAATAACCTACGTATTACTGACTAATGAACATACATACATAATGCAGACATCAATTTGATAAAAAATAAAAATGGCAATCCAAGCAGATGTGTTTGTGGACTGCACAGTTTATACCACATCCTATGAAGGTGAACCCACAATTTACAACAGCTACTGCGAGAAACTCATAAACAGTCTAAATCCCTCAATCAAGTTTTATATGTACAGACGCAAGAAAGACTTTCACTTACATAAATCACTTTTACTACGTTTCATACTTCCTACAGCACAATTTCCCAAATTTTTTTTTTCAAAACTGTAAAGTATATATGAATAATTACACCATTCATGAATGTTCAAAATGTTTTCTGTTGCAATGCCACAACTTAGATTATTAGTAAGCTGTAGCATTTTCATTGAATGGAGGCAGTGAAACCAAGAACCAGATAATTTAAACTGCCTCAATGGCTGCACAGAGCACAAATTCCTCTCACTGCTACCATTAATATTATGATACAGCACTCATAGTGCCATTACAGTGCAAAGCACAAGTATTTACTTTCCCTTCCATGGATGAAGTGTTTTTTTTATTGTAATTGAAAATACAATTAAACCTGGTGATGATTCATGTAAAATAAGTACAGTGACATTTTATTCCAAACTTCTCGGCAAAGCACTGGAGTTTAACATAGTAGCTGAAAGATTCAGATTGCTCAACCAACCACCTCTTTATATCATCTAATTCAGACCAACTGTCTAGAACATGCAGTTTTTCAGAAACATATTATTTGCACCTCTAAATTATACAATTCATGAAGCCAACTAGCAATTTCAATTAATTAAAAAAAAAAAAGTCACTTACCAGGTTCCTCAACCAGTTTGCTTTTGGTTCTTTTACTTGGTCGACCTCTGACCCTGCCTTTTGGCAAGTCTGCAGTATTCTCACCCTTTACAGATACTTTTGGAAAACACTTCTGTAAGTATACATGTAAGATAATTTAGTTGTACAGATAAATGTAACATATCAGTTAAATTTATAGTAAAAGGCAACATTACCCTGGGTGTAATAGCACCACTCCATGCAGGTACATCTGAAAATGGAGGTAATCTCTATGCACTCTTTAACTTAGGCACTAGTTGGAGGTGACTGGTCCACCCTTATGCCTTAGCCACTTTACCCCAGCGAAAGAGCCACTGGAAACTGTCAAAAAGGAGGTTGGATGGGTCCCAGGACTGCTATGTACACTCAAAAGAGAATAATTTCTTGCCCATACTGGGAGTCATATCCAGTATCTTGGTCTCAGTCATCCAGGCAACAGCCTAGATACTAGTCAATGACCTACTCCAGGTCCCCATATTTGCCACCTGCACAGGACGAGTTACTATTGGTCATGCGTATGTTTCATGGCATCGTAACTCCCATAATTCCACAACTCCAGAACTGCAAAAGATTAATAATGTCACCACACCAGGAATTAAATTATACCTCAGAATTATTGCCTTCTTTAACTGTTGTCTTTTTAAGTCCGTCTAGAAGTGGCACAGCTTTGCAGGTTTCTGGAAGTTTCCTTTTACACCGCTGGCAGCGAGAGAAATCTAAGGATGTGTATCCACAGAAACGACAAACTGCAAGTTTCCCAGGAATTAACTTTGGTTCCTGTCAACAGAAACACAACAAAGTTTAAACTACTACTTCCAATTTATTTTGTGACTGGCCATCATTTCTGAAATGAAGTTCTAAATTTCACACCAAAACACATGCGCAGAAAAAATCGAGTTGGGATCTCAAAATTATGTGTAATTAAACACACACACACATAATAAACTTATGCATTACATTAGTAACCAAATGCTGCCTCAAAAAAAAACAATTTATTACCTATGTTCACACCCGTCTAATGACGTCAGACACTGCTATTTAGACAGATTTTGTACACTCTTCTAATTTCTTACGTTAAAAACACCATGTGGAAATGAGTTATAGTTCTAGTTCTAGTGCCACATGGTGAGGATGTGAATAAATATATCACTATTCTGCTCTATAAAGGTTGTAGGCAGATGCATATTTATTTCAGTACTGCAACAAGGTCTCACTCCATAAACACCGAAGTTCTCTTTGCCTTGACACTCAAGTATCATTAAAATGCCACCATCTTCTAAAATACTGCTTCACTGTGGTCAAAATGTTGCATAAACTCTGCATAATCATATGCATAAAACCTACTAGATAATACAACATATAAGTGCAAATGAATATCCACAATTCGCTACCACTTCACAGCAACACACACACACACGTGGCATTTGCTTCCTGTTATTTGTAAGTTAAAGTAAGATTTCAACAGCATGGAACTGTATTCTCTTTACGATTATGGGACCAAATATGGATTGATACATACGAAATGACACAAATTACAGACGAGGGGGTAAATTCCGGTTATTAATTCCGCTAACTTTTAAAGAAAACCACAAGTTATACTTAAAACATGGTGGTACATTTAATTACACACACATCATGTACCCCCACCACTAAAAAAATGTGTAAGTATGATTTCCGTTACACGTACCCACATGAGGTCGTATACAACTGAATAAAATATTACCACAATATCTGGTTGTTCCATGAACCAAGCTGCAACACTGACACAGCATCACCGGTGGATGTCGGTGGGTTAACTATGTAACTGGTTATATACACGTTCGGATCCAACCCAATTAGCTGCTAGTTCACGGAGGAGTTAACAGTTTTTTGAGTTACACTATTTCGATGCGCAATATTCCTTCCTTCCAGAAATTTACCCAGCTACCGTCTTTTTTATACTTCACCATTACATCAAAATTCTGCCCATCTCTAGCTGCCATATTAATGAATGTTGCGACAAGAAACCACGTTCAGAAATAACCCTACGAGAGATTTCTGAAGGACTGGATTCGCGAACACTTACCTCTTTAATAACGGGTTTAACATCTGAGGATTCCTCTATTTTTACTGCCCTGTAAGCAAAGAAAGAACAGTATGTCAGGATATATACAACACTAACCGCAAACACAAACCACCATATTTCTTTTACGAAGTACACCTGCAAAACAGCACACACCGAACATGGCCGAAGTTACATGCGCGCCAAACACGAAAATAACGCACCCTCGACTGTGAAGACCCGCCATTGTTTTATTACGTTCTTTTTCGGAAGAGGGTGACGAACCCATTTCACTAATATTAGAAAACCTCTAAGCATTAACAAACATAAATCATCACAAAACTAAAACCTTAAATTACTCTATTCACTGTCTTCTTCACTTGTACGTCCTGCCTCAAGTTCCCAGTTTATTCTGAGTCGCATTTTAAATCAGGGTTCTCAAGACTAGAACCATCAGCTATAATCTTTGTCGTCATGACGTGCATCTGTAATCCATTTCTTTAAAGTAACCTGATCTTTAAAAATGCCAACAATACCCATCTATAACATCCCTCCCTGACAAAGTGTAAAAGAGTAAACCGTACCCACAACAATTTTTTTTAAAGTTTAGTAGAGATTTATTGTACTTTGCAACATATTTCGGCCAACTCGGCCATCTTCAGGTAAGACAACCAAATACGAAATGCGTGGGAGGAAATTTTCAGTATAAAGTATTATAAACGAAATGAGATCTCATTTTCTACATAAAATAGAACTACACTGTAACAAAAAGCGGCGGCGGCTCCTGTACTGCACACTTTTCTGACTGGTGACGTCATGCAGCTATTGGATAGACAGGCAGACGCTTACAGAATGTATAACTTGATTATCTAACACAACCTTTATTGCATAAAATATATGATTAAAGATAATTAAAACATCACGACAGCCACATGTTTCGGCTTTCTTCCTAAAGCCATCTTCAGGCTGATTTTTTATATACAATTTACGTTTTCAAATATGAGATCTCATTTAAAATATTTTTTGTAGTATGCTAGGATATGAAATATAAAATTTGAAATTTAATGATAAAACTACCTAAGGAACTAAGATAAAATAATGCAGATAAAATATAAAGTATTTTGTGGGGATTATATTGTAATTCTTGTGGAAGTTGTTTGTAGTGGGGGTTCTGCTCATAGATGTATATGAAGTATTTAATTATTGCATTGTGTGGAGATGTAGTGTCTTCTGTGTATTACTGCATTATGCAGAGATGTAGTATCTTTCCTTATGGATCATTAGATGAATGTGTTGTATCTGTAACTACATAGAGATATATATGTTATGATGTGTATGGGTTGTTTATTCATTTTAAGTTTTCTATATAATTTTTCTACTTACATTATTGGAGAAAATGTGGTGTGTATGTTTGTCAGAGTCTTTCCTCATGTATAATTTTGGTTGTCCTTGTAGAACGTGGATGTATTCATTTTTGTTGTGTAGAATTTTCAATATTGGTTTGTCACTTACTAGAAGTCGGAAATTTTTATATTCACATAGAATTTATCACTTTATATATATGGCACTTGACTTTGTCTTAGACTATGTAGAGCTTTATGTATTGGTCTTCAACTGTACTGCACTGTGTGAATGTTGGAAGGTTACTGATTGGGAGGAGGCATCGTGGGATGGCAAAGGTGCAGTATGGTGAGTTGGGTGTGTAAGTGGGACAGGGGGACGTATGGTAGTTACATTCCGATGATGAGGATAGCATCAAATATTTTGTTTCGAAAGAATGTTTGTTTGTCGTTAAGTTGATTATCATTTGTGTTTTCTTTGTGGATGAAAAATTTTTCTATAGCGTTTAAATGTGGGCCTTTTTTCTGATAACTTAAAATTTGCATAATGTTGTCTATGGGTCCGAAAGTATATATGTGTTCATTTAAGTGTCTGGCAAATTGGGAAGAATGACAATTGTTTCTGTAGGCGCACCTGTGTTTGTTCTCCAAAAAATACAATGTAAAATCGCAATATACTCGTACATGTATACTGTCTTGTGAGATCTCACAATTACGCTGTACTTATTACAACTTCATTTCAGTATTTATTGTTTTGTAAGATATCTTTCATTATAGCTGTTACTCTTATATTTATAATCATGTTGTTAATTAAATATAACTTTCTCTAACCGGGGAACTAAAATTACTTAACAAGGGATTAAAGTATAATTTACATTATTGGCATAAGAAGTGGACAAAAACTCTTGCATAAGAAACTGCAACCACTATAAACAAACCACCTCAACAACGGCAGGAAGACATTAAGATATCAAATAAAAACAATACATACTGTATAAACAATATGAAAATAGAAAACAGTACAACAGAAAGAATGACATAAAAAAAGTTAATCAAATAAAGACAAAATTAATGAACATAAAATTATGATAAAAACAGCCTACAAAGGGAACACAACAATCACAATGGATCTAACAAAACATCAAATGGTAGTACTGGAATTCATGGATTATAATAATTTTACAACTGTCAATGGTGATCTCATAACTTTGAAAAATAATCATAAAATAGTCTAACAATAATAATATATTAATATGTAAAGAAGAAAAATTAAAATACATTTGCTCAAACCAACTCCACTCATCATGACAGGACTAATAAAAATTCAAAAGAAGGATACCCCAATCAGCCGAATAATTAACTGGGAAAATGACCCCATCGTATAAAATTGAAAATTCGTCAAAAAAAGTCTAGAATGTTATACCTGTCTTCCTCATGTACAGAATACTTTAATAAAAAATCAAAGGGAAATACCATATGAAGAATTAAAAGTTGCATCTTTCAACATTTCTAATATGTACACAAATATCCAAAGAAACGAGCTGACAAATATTTAAAACATCAAAATATTACTGATACCTTACAATAGCAAAAAGTTAATCAGACACTTCAGACACTATAAACCACTGCTAATAAATATAAACAATAGCCTAGAAGACTGCAATGATACTTGCTCAAAATTAAACCTCATGAGACAAGCAGGAAATATAATAAATATCCTGCATATTACTATATAAAAAAAAAAAGAGGAGGAATGCAGGTTTCAATTTATAGAAAACCTCCAACAACCAACTGAACAATAACAAGTAGTTTGTGTCATGCACCTTACTATAATTTGGCAGCAGTCAGATATCTGGAAAACTGATTTATGACATATCTCATAAGTGATTCAGAAAAAAAGAAAATAAATTGGAATAATAAAAACATTTTGCACAAAAATCAATATATGACTAACCTCCTAATCAGAAAAGCAAAGAAGAAATAATAAAAATACATGAATCGTTAAAAACAATACATATACAAAATGGTTAACCTTTACATATACAGGAAAACAGATGAAGTACATTACAGAAGAGTTTGAGAATAGAAGCCTGAAACTGTTCAGTATAAATAGCACTACAGGTAATTTATTAAAATATAATAATAATAATAAGGGCTCAATGGGTATGAGAGAGGTAGTACCTTTGTAAGGGGTTGACCCTGCACTGGTCCTCACCAGCCCAGGTGTGCAGCAGTGCAACTTGAGGCACCAGCTACTCACTTCCCTGCACACAAGACTGTCCGTGCGTAGTGAGTAACTACATCCGACCAGAGGTGAGCCTGTTTTAACGGAACACGGCAGATCTAGAGGAGTAAACCTCGAAAAAAAATCCCCTAGTCCAAGGTGTACACTACCATGCCGAGGGACTACAGATGCATCTGCGGTGGAGGGTAAGAAACCAAGAATGGTGAACTCTGAGAACTGGCGACCCTTGGATTCAAGCAGCCTTACTGCGGAAGGTGGGGCTATATTGCAGTGCACAGAAGACATCCCTAGCTACTCGTGGGACAGTGATGATGATTAGAAAACAAAATTGTAATACACAACCAGGAAGAAGGAAAGAGCAGAGGTCCTCTGACAGCACTGAAGAGAATGGTAACTG